>VOFC01001349.1_pt1 | contig 53164 bp, 84 predicted proteins | sample 5384161 | NCBI WGS metagenome assembly VOFC01 (sample SAMN12384722, study PRJNA508395) | human gut metagenome | isolation source: healthy gut B | host: Homo sapiens | reverse complement strand
TTTTTAGAATACATATTAGAGCAATTATCGGAGGTAGAGGAAATAACGTACAGGGCGATGATGGGGGAGTATATTATTTACTATAAAGACAGAATTGTCGGCGGAATATATGATGACCGACTGCTTATAAAACCTGTTAAATCGGCTATTGACTATGTTTCTGACATTCGATACGAAGTACCTTATGAGGGTGCGAAAGAAATGATTTTAATAGAAGAAGTTGACAACAAAGAATATTTAACCGAATTATTTAAGGCAATATATGACGATTTACCGACACCGAAAAAGAAAAAAATAACCAATATTGAAAACAAATCAATATTATGGTATAATTCATATAATGAGGTGAGAGAGATGAAAGTAAAGGAAATATGTGATTATTCGGGTTCGACATTGCTTGGAATGAACGGCGGAATGGTTGAGAGTCCCGATTCAAAAAGAATTATATATGCACGCAAAGCAGATTTGACAAAGTCTGAAACGGAAATATGGATATGTGACAGGGATTTTGAAAATCATCGCAAGGTATATGATGTACACTGCGGCAATCACAACGGCCCGTCAGCAACCTTTATAACAAACAGCCTTATAGTTTTTCGTGATGTGGAATTTGAGGGCGTAGCCGGCAAAGAGCCGTCTATATGCGTATTCCGTATACTCGATATTGATACGGGTGAGGTTAAGTACAAAATTCGCGGCAAAGAAAGTCATTGTGCGGAAAAACGGCAAGTATCCGTTTTCAATATCGACAGAATATCTTGACAAAATCCAGATTATCCCGAAATTAATTCGTGCGGAATTTACATACTTGATGTTGAAAGCGGAAAAATAACGCTTGTTGCAACAGAGGAAGATATTTTAAATATGGTAAGGGAACACGGTCTTACTCGAACGAGCATACCGCGTCTGTCAGTCACGTTCAGCTAAATCCGTCCGCAACGGCAGTTATGATGCGTTTGGGCGTAAAGGACTGCCCTGTATTCGGTGCGTTGGGTTGTATAGATTTAGACACTAAAAAACGCATATAATAGCGGACAAGCCTGTACATCAGCTTTGGTTTGACGATGACACATATATGGCTACACGTCAGTTTAATCAAGGCAGACACATTGAAATGGAAACAAGCTACATTGCACGTTCTTTCAAAGGACGGAGAGGAATTAGAAGTGCTTGGCGGAATTTCAAATCATATGGACGGAAGTTTTGACAGAAAATATTTTGCCGGTGACAGATGTTATCCCGACTTTGCACCGAATGTTTATTTGTACAAGCGCGGTGACAAAAATCCGATTGCGACTTTTAAAATATCGCAGGACGAATACACCACATGGAAACTTCAGGTACATCCAAATCCGTCGTTTTCGCGTGACGGAAAGCGTCTGTACTTTAATAAACAGTGCAAATGTTACAACGGAACATACAGAACGGTAGCTGTTTTTGCAGATATTTCTGAAATTATTTAAAACTAACTTGCAAAAATTGTCCTTTTTGCTATACTGTATATGTTGTAATTATTAAAGAAGGAATGTGAACATAAATGATTATTATTATGAAAGAATCCGCATCGGCAAAGGAAATCGAGAGTGTTGAAAAACTACTTGCCGAGTTCGATTCCAAACGCACCCTATTCAAGGTGAAAAGAAAACAGTTATCGGCGCAATCGGTGACAAGCGTCTTTTTGAGTATGAATCAAATTCTTACTATGGACGGTGTTGAAAACGTTGTTCCGATTATGAAACCATATAAACTTGCATCTAAGGAGCTTCACAAAGAACCGTCAGTTATCGAAATCGGTCACGGAATAACAGTCGGTGGCAAGCAGCTTGCAGTATTTGCAGGCCCTTGCGCAATCGAAAGCCAGGAACAGTTCACAACTGTATCAAAAGGCTGTTAAGGCCTCGGGTGCAAACATTCTTCGCGGCGGTGCGTTCAAGCCTCGTTCATCACCATATTCATTCCAAGGTCTTGAGGGTGACGGCTTGAAGATTATGTACAACAGCGGTCAGGAACTTAATATGCCTATCTGTACTGAAGTACTTGATACAAGAGATGTTGAACTTGTTGCAAAGTATGCTGATATTATGCAAATCGGTGCAAGAAATATGCAGAACTTCAAACTTCTTCGCGAAGTCGGTAAGTGCGACAAGCCTATACTTCTAAAGAGAGGTCTTGCTTGTACTATGGAAGAGTGGCTAATGGCTGCCGAATATATTATGTCTGAGGGTAATGAAAAGGTAATCCTTTGTGAAAGAGGTATCAGAACATACGAAACTGCTACAAGAAATACATTTGACCTTTCGGCAATTCCTGTTTCAAAGGAACTTTCTCATCTTCCTATTATTGCCGATCCGAGCCATGCAACAGGTACATATAAGTATGTTCCGGCTATTGCAAAGGGTGCTATTGCGGCAGGTGCTGACGGTCTTATGATTGAAGTACATAACTGCCCTGAAAAGGCTGCGTCAGACGGCGCTCAATCTCTTACACCTGAAAAGTTTGACAAGCTTATGAAAGAGCTTGATCCAATCGCGAAGGCAGTAAATAAGATTCTATTATAAGAAATTTATAGGCTGGATGAAGTTGCCCACATTGTGTGAACAATTTTATTTCAGCCTTTTGTTTTATTGAAGGGAGTTATTGACTTAATATGTTAGGTTATCTTGGTCCGAACGGGAACATTTTTCACATCAGGCGGCTATGGAATGGTCTGAGGGTAAAGAAGAAATAAAGGAGTTTTCAACGATTTATTCTGTAATTTTAGCGGTTGAAAAAGGCGAAATTGACAGGGCAATCGTGCCGATTGAAAATTCTATTGACGGAAGTATCAACACAACTTTGGATACTCTTGCTTTTGATGTGGATTTATATATAACAGGTGAATATATTCTTCATATAAGCGAAAATCTTATGGTTAAAAAAAGGTGTAAAGAAAGAGGATATAAAAATTATCACTTCCCACCCTCAACCGATAGGACAGTGTTCAAAATTATTGTCGCACGAATTTGCGGACGTGAAAATTGAATTTGCCGATTCAACTGCGTCTGCGGCAAAACGTGTAAAAAGAATCGGACGGCTCTGTGGCGTGTATCGGCTCACCGAACAGCGCAAAAATTTATGACCTTGATATTTTGTGTCACGACTGCGGTGACGACGCAAATAATTCAACTCGATTTGTTATTATTGAAAAACACCGAATAAGACAGTTACAGGTCACGATAAGTCATCAATCGTATTTGCGATTGATAATAAACCGGGCAGCTTGTACAGTGCGATTGAGCTTTTGGCGAAGTCCGGAATTAATATGACTAAAATCGAGTCACGTCCTATGAAAAAGGAACTCGGTAAGTATGTGTTCTTCATTGATATTGACGGCAATATTGATGATGCGTCAATTTACTTTGCACTTGATAAAGTAAGACAGAATACATTTTTCTATAAATTTCTCGGATCATATAATTACTAAAATGCGAAATATTAAAAAAAGGAAGTTTTGAAAACTTCCTTTTTTAGTTTGAATTTATAATATCCATAATAGTTTTTTTCGGCGAGTTTTACTTCCTGCAACAGTTCATTTGCGGAAAGTCGTGTCGCACCGTTGCCGAGAATGATAATTTGTTCAAGGTTATCCGAAGTGGCAACACGCACACGATGTTTTTTACCGATTTCATGTGTGATTTTTTCGATATACATATCGGCTGTTTCAGCCTCTTTTGTGTACACAACGTTTATATTGTGAATTTTTTCGGCACTGCCGACATTTCCTTTGACTTTATACGCATCAAAACAAGTATTAAATTGCATTGCTTAAAGCCTTGATAATTGCAAAGAATATCAATCAGTCGGTCACGTGCCATATTAAGGTTATCTTTGGCGAGTTCTTTCAGTTCGTCCCACGCAAAGATTATATTGTAACCGTCTACAAGCAAATATTCGTCACCTAATTTAACAGACTTTGATTTTTGATGTTTTTCTGTTCTGTAGCGGATTTCTTTACAGTGTATGACGCTACTTTTACGGCGTACAGGACCGTATGTACGTTCAAAAATCTGCATAAGCTCATTATCATCGGCAACCATATTGAGGTAGTCGTTTGCACGCTGATAGACGTTTTTCTTCTTCATCATCGTCTTGGTCAAGCTTTATGCCGTCAATGTGCATATGGTCGTAAACCTTATCCCACTTTACAACAAAGCCTGCACCATGCGAACAGAAAACCGAATCGGCGGGATTTTCAATATCGGTTTCGCTGTCGTAACCGATTTCGGCAATCACTTCTTCGGTGTTGTGGCAAGGCTCATAACCGCTTAAAATACAGTTTAATCTGCCCTTACCGTGCGTGTAACCTGTTACGTCCATTTGATAGTCACGCATTGTCGCAACGGGTGCAGAGCCTGAAATTCGCGTCATATCCCCGATTGTTTCGGGTTGACTGAATGTACCGCCCATTTGCTGAATGTCGGTCATTGCACGTCCTACGTTTTCAGTAGGTATTTCAAGATGAAATTCGTACCACGGCTCAAAGCAAAACACTTTCAGCCATTTTTTTCAAGCCTTGACGTACCGCACGATAAGTAGCTTGACGGAAGTCGCCGCCCTCCGTATGTTTTTTGGTGTGCACGTCCTGCGATAAGCGTTATCTTCATATCAGTAATCGGTGAGCCTGTCAGAACGCCGATATGTGCTTTCTTTTAGATGGGTGAGAATAAGTCGTTGCCAGTTGCGGTCAAGACTGTCCTCACTGCAATTTACCGCAAACTGCATACCGCTGCCTTTTTCGGTCGGCTCCATAAGTAAATGCACTTCGGCATAATGCCTTAACGGCTCATAATGTCCGACACCCTCAACAGGTGTAACTATAGTTTCACGATACGCAATACCACCGTGACTAAATTCAATATCAATACCGAATCTCTCTTTTTTATAATTCGTTTTAAAACTTCAAGCTGAACTTCGCCCATAACTTGAACGTGAATTTCCTGCAACTGTTCGTTCCATATTATATGAAGCTGTGGGTCTTCGTCCTCCAAATGACGTAATTCGGTAAGTGCTGTATGCGTCAATACCGTCCGTAAGCTCCATACGGTACGTCAAAACAGGCTCAAGAACGGCATTTTTTGAATCAGGCTCACAACCTATACCTTCACCGGAATATGTCTGCGTAAGACCGGTTACCGCAAACTGTACCGGGGAATGCCTCGTCAACCGTTTGGAATTTTGCACCGGAATAAATTCTGATTTGATTTACTTTTTCCGACCACTCATTTTCTTGTTACCCTTTAAAAGTGTTTTTACCTTTAAAGTACCGCCGGTAATTTTCATATAAGTAAGACGTGTGCCTTGCTCATCTTCGGCAATTTTGAATACCTTTGCACCGAATTTGTCATCGTAAATAATTTGTCTTGTGTACAGTTCAAGTCCTTCAAGAAATTCCGATACACCTTCCATTTTAAGTGCAGAGCCGAAATAGCATGGGAATATTTTTCTTTGTACAACGGCATTTCTTATGTCTTGATTTTTGACAGTACCGTCCGCAAGAAATGTATTCATTATAGATTCGTCACACATAGCGAGCGATTCTCTGAAATCTTCATTTTCAGGATTTTGCGTAAAATCAATACAACCGTCCGAAAATCTTGTATGCAATTCATCAAGAACGGCGTTTCTGTCGGCGTTTAGGTCCATTTTGTTCACGAATATAAATGTAGGTACATTGTATCGTGCCAAAAAGCCGCCATAATGTTTCTGTATGATTTTGTATTCCGTCCGTACCGCTTATAACGAGGATTGCGTAATCAAGCACGCTCAAAAGTACGCTCCATTTCGGTAGAAAAGTCAACGTGACCGGGGTGTCAAGTAAAGTAAATTCTGTGTCACGAAAACGCATAACGGCTTGCTTTGAAAATATCGTAATGCCCTTGTCGCGTTCAATTTCGTGTGAATCGAGAAATGCGTCACCATGGTCAACACGACCGATTTTTCGTATTTCACCTGCACTGTATAACATTCCCTCAGATAGCGTAGTTTTACCCGAGTCAACGTGTTGCAAGTATTCCAATTACAACTCTGTTCATATCATCTCTACCTTTACAGTATATATTATTTTTTAATTATATCATAATAGAAATGTTTTGTCCAATCAAACAAAAAAATTTTGCATTTGCAAAACCGTAATAAAAAGGTCGAAAAAATGTCTAAACAGGGTAAAATATTTTTTGTATTTTAAAACTAAATTTATAGAAAAACTGATAACAGAATGCCGATCTTCGATATACGGAGCCTGTGTCTGAAAATAAACTCTAACGCTAAAAACGTACGCCGACGAGTTCATTTTCAAAAATCCAATTATTAAATAAAAAATGGTGTTGCATTGGACAACACCATTTTTTTATTCTTCAGCGCCAAGAACAGCGATTTCGCTGATATGACAGTAATTCTTGTCAGGGTCTGTTGCACCGTCACCGTTGTAGCGGATATAACGTGCTTTTACCGTTTCAGGGAACATATACTTTTCAAATTCGCTTGATTCACCTGTGTTTTGAGTTTTTGGAAGTGCAGTTTCCCAAGTCTTGCCGTCAACCGAGTATTCGATTGTGAACGGATAAATTCTTTCACTGCCTTTCCACATTGCGATTGCAACACCAGAAACGTCCTTTTCTTCGTCTAAATCAAGCGTAAGCGTACTCTTACCGTAACTTGACCAACGCGTGTTTATATCAAGGTCAACCGCACCTGCTTCAACGTTACCGTCATTGTCGCTTGCCTCAACGGCAAAAACGTCAAGTTGGTTAGGGATAATATTTTTTGACCTGTTCCGTTTATTGCGACAACTTCAATTTTGTCAGGTACTTTTGCAGATGTGATTGTAGATTTTCTTGACATTGCGGAATCGTCCGACATATTTAAGTCAATATCGCTTATGCAGATATATTTATCATTGTAGTAAACAATCTTTCCGAGTGCTTCACCGATTGCACGAAGCGGAACCATTGTTCTGTCGTTGTTCAAAATCGGTGCAGTGTCCATTGTTTTTGTTTCGTTGTTTACAGTGTAATCGTTGCTGCCGATTTTCATTGTAACGGCGTCACCGTTGATTTTGATTTCCTGTGTATCTGCCACCCATTCAACGTCTGCACCGAATGACTCAGAAATAAATCTCAACGGAACAAGAGTTCTTTCGTTTTCGTCAAGGTATGGTACAACGTCCGTGCTGTCGTTATCAACACGTTTCGGAACACCGTTTGAAAGTGCTGTCGGTGTGTCAAAGTACAAAGCTCAACCTTTTCACCGCTGTATAAATCGTTTATATTCCAAGACTTCTTTGCAAGGTCGGGATTTTTTCATTGTTGCCTACTGTATAAATCTGCGGTACAGGCACATTTTTAGTGTCAAAACCAAGATAATAGCTTAGGTGCGTAGGCTGATTGTAACAGTCGTTTTTGGTATGCAACGTGCATTCTGTATTGAATGTCGTGCATAAGTGTAGGAATTTTGTAGCTTGTCGGTGTAGTGGTGGTGTAAATTCTCAACAGCACTGCCGTCCTTTAGCGGATACATAACTTCTTCACGCCAATCGCCGAAAAGATCGGCGGTAAGTGACGGATTAGCTTTTGTACCGTTTACAGAAGTACAACCCGAAGCGGTGAAGATAGTTTCAACCTTTTCTTTTTCGGGATTCCACTTGCTGATATAAATGTTGTCCTGAACTTCACGTCCCAAATCGCCGTCCCAATAGCATAGGAAGTTTGCCGGCATAGTGTATTTTGCTGAAATGACAGTACCGTCTGCGGCGGTAAGTATTCCTGCGGCTGACCAGCCTTCGCAACCCGGATAACGCGGGTCTATGTCGTCAGATGTGCCGCGACCGTTGTCACTGCCCATTTGTTCGCCGCCGACAAGTATTTCGCCTGTACGTGCGTCACGCATTTCAAAGCTGTATTTTGCTTGAGTTTCTTCGTGACAAGAGTAAACTTCAAGTCCCGGTCTTGACGTGTCAAGGTCACCGACGTGCTGTGCGTCACCGTGTCCCAAACCTGTCGAATACATAGGTTTGCCGTCGTTGTCTATTGCAAGCGCACCGTATATAAGCTCATCGCAACCGTCATAATCAACGTCTGCGGCACTCATTGAGTGGTTGCCCTGTCCCGATATATTTATTGTTGTAATCCATTGTATCAAAGCGCCATTTCTTAACAAGTTTGCCGTCTACAAGATCGTATGTTGCAATAACTGTTCTGCCGCCTGTTTCACCCTCAGGACCTGTGTAATAACCTCTTGCAAAAACCATACTCGGTCTTGTGCCGTCAAGATATGCAACGGCGGCAAGGTATCTTTCGGAACGGTTTCCGAACGTATCGCCCCAAAGCTTATATCCCATTTTTGACCGCTTGCGGTTTTGCCTGTGATTTGCGGGTCATAGTCAACTGTATCAATTACAGAGCCGTCCTCACCCTTGAATACTGTAAGATAAAGCGGACCTGTAAGGTTTTTACCGTTGCTTACAACGGCATAGTTTTTTGTTTGCGTCACCGATAACAGAGCCGTCACCTGCGATTGTGCCGTCAGCCGTACGGCAAGCAACTTCGGCTTTGCCGTCACAGTCATAGTCGTATACCATAAACTGCGTGTCGTGTGCGCCTGCACGAATGTTAGGTCCCATATTTATACGCCATAGACGTGTACCGTCAAGCTTGTATGCGTCAAGAATACATTCGCCCGTAAAACCTGCCTGTGCGGCATCTTTTGCGTTTGACGGATCCCATTTTAGTACGATTTCATATTCACCGTCACCGTCAAGGTCACCGACAGACGCGTCACCCGGTGTATATGAATATTCTTCACCGTTTACTTTATTGTTTTCAGGCTTTTGGATTGGAATATCCATATAATTGTTGTCCCAAAGCTGAACTACTCCAACTTTGTCCCATTGTTCTTCGCCGTTTACAACAGGTACAATGAAATACTGTGTATCGTCACTTGCGATAAATAAATCGGTGAAATTTGTTGCATTTAGAGGTTCGTTATTTATTTTTTGTCCGTATGAGGACATTTCTGTTAAACTTCGATAAATGTTATATTTCGTATCCGCACTTTCAGTGCCGAGCCAACGCCACGAAATATATGTATAGCCGTCCATTCTTACGGCAATAGCACCTCTGTTTAGATTTTCCATAGGACGCTGAATATCAGGTCGTGAGTCGATTAATTTTTGTGTTTCGGCGGCGGATTCTGTGTAATCGCCGACTTTCAGGCTTTCGCCTACTTCTGCGGCAAGTGCGGAAACCGCCGAACTTGCAAGCATTGCAACTGTAAGCATAGCCGAAATGATTTTCTTTTTATTCATAGTGTATTAAAATCCTCCTTTTCAAAGTATCTAAACTATATTTTATCATATTATAAAAAAAGAATTTGGGAAAATTTAATAATGAATTCTGATTTTTATAAATTAATATCTGATTTTTCAAGCGATTTGACAAATCAAGATTAAAAGGGTATAATATGAATATATGAACATATGACCGAAAAGAGGAGAAGATAAATGGATAAATGCAGTACCTGTCAATATAATCCGCAGATTTTAGATAGATTGAAAAATCAACTTCCCGATGAAGATGTAACGGATAAATTGTCGGAAATGTTTAAAGTGTTCGGCGACAGTACAAGAATAAGAATTTTATGGACGTTGTTTGATAAGGAATTGTGTGTGTATGATATAGCGAACGCACTCGGTATGAGTCAATCGGCTATCAGTCATCAGCTTAAAACTTTAAAACAGGCAAGACTTATAAAGTCACGCCGTGACGGTAAAAATGCCTTTTATTCGATTGATGACGACCACGTTAAAAAGATTATAGAACAAATGCTTATTCATATTGAGGAACACTAAAAAACGGTGCAATTAATTTGCACCGTTTTTGATTGTTGTTTTATAATAAATAAAATAGAATACTGCCGAAATAACAACGGCGATAGTCCAGCCGACAGGCCAAGAAAGCCATATTCCGACTTCCGAAGTAAGTGCGTATAAGAAAACATACGCAAGAATAACGCTTAAAAGCAAGTCGGTAAACGTGCTTGCCATAAACGCCCTCATACGTCCCGCACCGCGAAGAATACCGTCAAATGTAAGCTTTGCGGAAATTACAAAATAGAACGGTGTGACGATTTTTAAAAATATTCTTCCGACGTCTATAATACCTGCTTCACTGCTTTTTTACGAATATATTCATCATAGTATTCGGGAATACGAAATACGCAATGAAAAACGGCAGAGAAACAACGATAAGCATAACTATACCGGCTTTAAGTCCTTCAGGTATGCGGAAAAGCTTTCGCGCACCTGTGTTTTGCGCCGTATAGCTTGACATTGCATTGCCGAGCGTTGAAAAACTTGTTATAGCGAATGTATTCAGCTTTATAGCCGCACTGTAACCGGCGATAACGTCAGAGCCGAAACTGTTTACACGGCTTTGTATAAATAAATTTCCGACCGATACAAAACTTTGCTGCAAGATACTCGGTATTGCAATTCTTGAAATATGTCCGAGCATACGGAACGAAAATTTTTTTATATGTCCCCGATTTTATACCGTGAACGCGTTTTAAAAGTACGGCGAATGCAAGCAGGGAAGATATACCCTGTGCAATAAATGTTGCCCAGCCGACTCCCGCCACGCCCATATTAAATACAATTACGAAAACAAGGTCAAGAATTATATTTCCGACTGACGACATAATCAAAAAATACAACGGGTTTTACTGTCCCCCATAGCGGTAAAAATACCTGTGCATATGTTGTACAGAAACAGAAAAATCAATCCGCCTATGTAAATATTAAGATATGTCATTGAGTCGGAAAAAATATTTTCGGGAGTGGATAACATTTTTAACATTCCCGAACAGAAAACAATTCCGAAGATTGTAAGAATTGCGGCAAGTACGGTCATTGAAATTATTGAAGTGAAAACGGAAGTTTTGAGTTTTTCAAAATTTTTCGCACCGAACAACTGCGAAATAATAACAGCTGCACCGACGTTTGCACCTGTGGCTATTGCCATAAAAATCATCGTAATCGGATAAGAGGCGCCCACAGCAGCTAATGCCTGGGCGCCTACAAATTTTCCGGCTACGATACTGTCTACTATATTATAGAGTTGCTGAAATACCACGCTCAAAAAGCATAGGTATCGAAAAACTCCATAATATTTTTTGAGGGTTTGCCCTCTGTCAAGTCAGTAATCATTTACCTCATTCTTTCTTATTAAATTTTATCAGTCAACATCAACAGGATATTTACCCGAGAAACATCCGTCACAGAATTGACAGTTTGCGTTAGGAATAATCTTTTCCAAAGAATTAACGCTTAAAAATCCGATACTGTCCGCACCGATAAGTTCTTTAATTCCGTCCATGGTGTAGTTACAGGCTACAAGCTGATCCTTTGTCGGTACGTCTGTACCGAAGTAGCAAGGGAACATAAACGGCGGAGCAGATGAACGAACATGAACTTCTGTTGCCCCGAAGTGACGTAAAAAGGCTTACAATTCTCTTTGAAGTCGTACCTCTTACGATTGAGTCGTCAACCATAACGACACGCTTTTCCCTTCAACTGTACTTTTCAGTACGTTAAGTTTAATTCTTACGGAATTTTCACGCATTGCCTGTGACGGCTGAATGAAAGTTCTGCCGATATATTTATTCTTTACAAAACCGATGTCGTAAAGGAATTCCCGATTCCTTTGCATAACCCATTGCGGCACTTAGTCCCGAATCCGGTACACCGATTACAACGTCAGCCTCAACAGGAAATTCCTGTGCCAAGTATTTGCCTGCAAGCATACGCGAATCGTGTGCAGACTGTCCTTCGATAATACTGTCAGGACGTGCAAAATATAAGTATTCAAAGATACACATTGTATGTGGCTGTTTGCCGACGTGAGTTCTGATAGTGGAAATTTTACCGTCTTGAACGACAACAATTTCACCCGGCTCAATGTCGCGGACAAATTCCGCACCCACACTGTCAAGTGCACAAGTTTCAGAGGCGAAAACAATAGCGTCGCCCTTTTTACCCATACAGAGCGGTCTGAAACCCCAAGGGGTCACGAGCGGCAATAAGTTTTTGCGGACTCATAACGATAAGTGAAAACGCACCTACAAGGTGATTTATAGTCTTTTCAACCGCCTCTTCAACGCTCTTTGAATTAAGACGTTCTTTGGCGATTGTGTAAGCAATCATTTCTGTGTCGGTTGTTGTTTGGAAGATAGCACCTGTAACGCTTAGTTCTTGTGCCAATTCGTCCTTATTTACAAGGTTGCCGTTGTGGGCAATGGCGATATTACCTTTTACATATCTAAGTACAAGCGGTTGAGCATTTTCACGCATACTTTCGCCTGTTGTCGAATAGCGAACGTGACCGACAGCCATTTTACCGTCAAGTTTTGTCAATATTTCGTCATTAAATACATCGTTGACAAGTCCCATATCCTTGTAATGAGTAATGTCACGATTGTTATTTACCGCGATACCGCAGCTTTCCTGTCCTCTGTGCTGAAGTGCATAAAGTCCGTAATAGGTCGTTCTTGCACAATCACCGTCAGGATCATAAATGGCGAATACACCACATTCTTCACCGATTCTGTTGTCATTTTGCATAATCTTTATCCTCTCTTAAAATACGCTTTGTATTAAAATTTTGATACATATTATATTATATACTGTTTTCCGATAAAATTCAACAGTTTTTATAAGTGAATTTGCATAGCGAGATTAAATATTGCTTTTTTCGACAAAATAAAAAATCTCAAGAATATAGCTCTTGAGATTTTTTTTAGGTCATTTTGTGAACAGTTTGGATCACTAATTACTTTTATATGATAAATATATAATATACAATAAATTTATTTTTGTCAATAGTTTTAAATTATATTCAAATTAAAATTATTCTCCAAACAATTTTTTGTTTTTCGTTATCAATTTCAATCTGTCTTTGCTTTTGTTCTTCCGAATAGTTAGGGTGCATATTATGTTCTTTTTTTCAATCTTGTCTTTTAACTCATCTATAACTTCGGTATCTCTTTCGTTATCGACTTCCATAGAACTTATATAAGTATTGATAGTATTACTCGAACGTGAGTTTTCTGATTCTGATAGGTCGTATTTTCCTTGTCGCATACCTGTTAAAACATAATAGTCTTCATCGGTTTGCAATGTCGCTGTCATCTCTTGAAAGGAATAATAAAACTTTTTCGTTAACTTCAAAGTCGGGATAACCGTCGGAAGAAACGATTGTGTTTTCATCTTCGCCTTTATCTATTCTTACTATAGCTTGATTATCGTCACGTTCGCCGAAAAGGTAATTATCAATGTTTACAACTATGTCTGTCTGAAGAACATTTCTGAAAATTTTCACCTTTTTCATTATTGGGATTACTCCATTTACTGTCCATAATTTCTGAAACAGTACCCTCTATTATTAAGTCTGAACGTAAAATAAGCTCACTTTCAGATATTAACGGTATAATACAAATCAACGACTATTTCTTCTTTTTTTTGCATTATTTCCGCAAGATGTTGCAGTGAGCATTATTGTGAGACAACACATTAAACTGATTATATTTAAAATAGATTTTTTCATAATAATATTTCTCCTTTTTTATTTATTGTAAATAGCATTTATACCGTTTATATCATCTTCAAATAAAGATCTTTTCGTTGCCCTTTAGCTTGAGGAGTAGACATAACAGAATATGTCGTTCCAGAATGTCCCAATCCTAAAAAATGCCCCAATTCATGTAAAAGTGCCGTTTCAGTATCATACGATGTGCTGGCAGTTCAAAAGGATGTGAAACATTTATATCAATATCACCCTCATATGAAAACATTTCCACTAATACCTCGTACCATACGGTGCTCCATTAAATAAGTGTTAGTTCCTCGTTTTCCACTGGTGATTTGATTAGCTTTATTATTATAAAAAGCGGTAGTATTGGTATGGGATTTGCCCACATACAAAAAATTGCGATTACTATCAGCTGAATTCCATTCACTACAAGCATTTTTAGTGCTTGTACAGTTTCGGTTGAAAAATCATAATAATACTCAATAGAGTCGGGTATTGGAGAATGTCCTTGTGAGTAATTAATATAACATAAAAGATAGCATAGAGCTATAGGTGAGTAAGTTCAAACTGATGTTATTAAAAGTATTAATGTACTAAATAATTTACAAATATACCAACTATTTAGTACATTTTAATTTTACAAAAAAAAATCCTTTTTGTCAATATATTTTTATTGAATTGTAATTTAAACGGGAAAATTGGTATAATTTAATTCTAATCAAACGTAAATATATTAAAAAAAGTGGCAGAAAAAACTGCCACTTTTTTTATAATGATGTTTAGTTATCTGCAAGCATTTTGTTTACTGCCGAAATAAGTGCATAGATTGACGCGGTGTTAATATTTGCGTCAACGCCTGCACCCCAATAAGTTTTGTGGTGGTTGTGGTCATTGATTTCAATATATGTTGCCGCTCTTGAATTTGATGAACGTGTTAGGGCGTGTTCTGTGTAGTTGCAGATTTCAAACTGCTGACCCAAGAATTGTCTTAAACCGTTGCAAAGTGCATCCAAAGGACCGTTACCTTTACCCTCGATAGAGGTAACTTTTCCGTCCTTTTCGATAGTAGCCGAAAGAATTGTACAGTCATCTTCCTCCGTTGAACGATAGAAACGGGTTTTAATAGGCTCTGCCACATTCACATATGTATCCTTGAATGCTTGATGTATTTCGTGATTTGTAAGTACGGTTTTCTTTTCGTCAGACATATCTGTGATAAGTGAAGAAAATTCCGCAAGCATTGGCTTCGGTAGGGTGTAGCCGTATTTGCTCTCCATAACGTAGCTTACGCCGCCCTTGCCCGACTGGCTGTTTATAAGGATAGGCTCATATTTTCTGCCGATGTCGGTAGGGTCGATTGTAAGGTATGGGTTAGCCCATTTATTTGACGGACTTGAACCGAATTTATCCATACTCTTTTTTGATTGCGTCCTGGTGAGAACCCGAGAACGCAACGTATGCCATTTCACCTGCGTATGGGTGTCTTGGGTTAATCGGCAAACGATTATACTTTTTCGTATACTTCGATGATTTCATCAATATTTTCAAGATGAAGTTCAGGGTCGATACCTTGACAGAACATATTAAGTGCAACGGTGATAACGTCCGTGTTACCTGTTCTTTCGCCGTTACCGAATATTGTACCCTCAACTCTGTCCGCACCTGCAAGCAATGCAAGTTCGCTTGACGCAACGCCTGTACCTCTGTCGTTATGTGCGTGAACGCTGATAACAAGATGTTCACGATTGTTAAGGTGCTTGCACATATATTCGATTTGGTCGGCATATACGTTTGCTGTTGCAACTTCGATAGTTGACGGAAGATTTACGATAACTTTGTTTGTTTCGGACGGCTTGAATACATCAAGTACGGCATTTGTAACTTCTGCCGCATAGTCCGGCTCTGTACAAGTGAAACTTTCAGGTGAATATTCAAATCTGATATTTCCGTCAAGCTGACCGTCAACAAGGCTCATTACAAGCTTTGCACCGTCAACGGCAAGTTGTTTGATTTCTTCCTTGCTCTTTCTGAAAACAACTTCACGTTGAAGTGTTGAAGTTGAATTGTAAAGGTGAATAATTGCGTTTTTAGCACCCTTTCAGAGCCTCAACGGTTTTCTTTATAATATGTTCTCTTGCCTGTGTAAGCACTTGAATTGTGACATCATCAGGAATAAGATTTTCGTCAATAAGACGGCGAACAAATTCAAATTCTGTATGCGACGCTGCCGGAAAACCTACTTCGATTTCTTTAAAACCGAGCTTTACAAGGAATTTGAAAAATTCGATTTTTTTTCTTCTGTCGTCATAGGTGAGTAAAGTGCCTGGTTACCGTCACGAAGGTCAACACTGCACCAAATCGGAGCATGAGTTATTTCATTGTTCGGCCACTGACGATCCTCAAGCGGAATCGGATGGTACATTTTTTGATATTTTTTATAATTCATAATGAACACTGCCTTTCCGGCGAATACGCCTAAAATAATATATGAAATTTCTAACTAAAAAGCTGAGCCACAATGTGACCCAGCATAATTTCAATACAGTTCAGTACAGAAAAACAAAACTGAAGACCACATTGTCGATTCAGCTTAGGAGTAGGAGGTTATTCAAATTTGCCTTTGAAAATTTATCCATAATTCCGTACCTCTTTCTATACTATATGGCTATTCTACAATAAAATCAAGGCTTTGTCAATATTTTTTTGAAAATTAATATATAGAATTTATAGCGTGAAATTGCGGATTATATAGTGATTTTTTATACATTAAAGGAATAGACGGAGCATATATTGGACGTAGGGGGATTGATTTATGGATATACTGTCTTTATTGTTCCTTGCTGCTGCACTTGCGATGGACGCATTTTCGGCGGCGGTTACTGACGGAATGATTGTGAAAAAAATACGATTTTATGACGCGATTAAAGTGGGATTGTTTTTCGGTGTGTTTCAGTTTCTGATGCCTTGTATCGGAAATTTGGTGTCGGGGTTTGCGACTGATATTGTGGAACGTTTTGACCATTGGATTGCGTTTGTGCTTTTGGGATTTTTGGGACTGCATATGATATGGGAGTCACGCACCGAACAGGAAATACCGAAAAATCCTTTAAAAAATTCATCGCTTTTGCTTGCGGCAATCGCAACAAGTGTTGATGCACTTGCGGCAGGTGTCACGCTTGCGGCGGTTGATACGCCGATTTTGTTTTCGTCCGCGGTTATCGGAATTACAGCATTTTTGTTTTCGTTCGGCGGTGTTTTTATCGGTAAGAAGTTCGGAGGTTTTCTCGGCTCAAAGGCAGAATGTATCGGCGGAATTATTCTTATATTAATAGGCGTAAAAACACTTGTCGAGCATTTATATTGACTAAATTTGCAAAGTGGGATATAATGATATTCAGAGCTGTCGAAATTTTGTCTGCAGGCTCAATGATATGTACTTAATATGTATGAAGGGATATTATAATATGGATTTAACTTCACCACGCACGATAAGAAATATTCAGGAACAATTCGGATTTACGTTTAAAAAAGGTCTTGGACAGAATTTCCTGACTGCACGAAACATACTTGAAGAAATAGTTGACGCCGCAGAGATTGAAAGCGGTGTTATAGAGGTCGGACCGGGATTCGGCGTGCTTACGAGCGAGCTTGCAAAAACAGCGATAAGGTCGTTACGATAGAAATAGACGAACGTTTGATTGAGGTGCTTGATTACACACTGGCGGAATATGACAATGTAAAAATCATAAACGAAGATATTTTAAAACTTGATTTAAAAAAAGTTATTGACGATGAATTTAACGGCGAAAAGGTCAGTATAGCGGCAAATTTGCCGTATTACATCACTACACCGATTATCACTAAATTGCTTGAGGAAAAATTACCGATTAAAAATATAGTGGTTATGGTACAGAAAGAGGTCGCCTGCCGTATGCAGGCAAAGCCCTCAACAAAGGATTACGGCGCGATAACGGTGCTTTGTCAGTATTATACGGAGCCGTCAATCGTGGCAAATGTTCCTGCGTCACTGTTCGTTCCGCCGCCAAAGGTGGACAGTGCGGTGTTAAAATTAAAGGTACTTGATAAACCGTCGGTGGAAGTAAAGGACGAGGGTGTATTTTTTCAGAGTGGTGAAAGCAGCCTTTTCACAGCGAAGAAAAACTCTTTTAAATTGCCTTTCGGCAAATTTTCCTATTCCGAAAGATGAAATATCAACACTTCTTGAAAGTATAGGAATTGCACCGTCAAGACGCGGTGAAACACTTTCACTTGAAGAATTCGCAAATATCGCCGATACATTATTACAAAAGATAAAATAGGAGGATTTTCAATGGAAATCTTTTCATTTGGTGAACGACTTATGATTTACCGTAAAAAGAGCGGGACTTTCCAAAAAAGAACTTGCCCAAAAGAGTAGGGATAAGTGTTTCGACACTTACCAAGTATGAAAATGACGAATCACAACCGAATGTTGATATGCTTACCGATTTGGCTATTGCACTTGACATATCTGTTATGAAACTGCTTTCAGGTTTCGGTGATCCGATTCGTGAAAAAATACAGACAGGGACTTTTAAATATTTCGCTTGAAAAAATGAATGCTCTGCAAGAAAGGCATTTGCTATAAAAAAATAGGATTGCGATTAATGCAATCCTATTTTTATGTTATGTTTTTTTATTTCTTCTTGTTGCCTGCTTTTGCTCGAAGGCTTGTGCTTAGAATTTTCTTTCTCATTCTAAGGTGGTTTGGAGTTACTTCCAACAATTCATCATCAGCGATAAAGTCAAGGCACTGTTCAAGGCTCATTTCTCTCGGAGGAACAAGTCTTAATGCGTCATCAGAACCTGATGAACGGGTATTTGTTGCGTGCTTTTTTACTTACATACGTTAACAACAACGTCCTCAAGTCTTGCGTTTTCACCGACAATCATACCTTCGTAAACCTTAACGCCCGCACCTACGAACAAAGTACCTCTTTCCTGTGCGTTGTAAAGACCGTAAGTAATAGTTGTACCGTCCTCCCAAGCGATAAGAGTACCGCGGGTTCTGCCGTTAAAGTCACCCTTGTACGGCTCGTACTTTTTCAAGAATACTGTTTATGATACCAGTACCCTTTTGTTGCGGTAAGAAGTTCACTTCTGTAACCGATAAGACCTCTTGACGGAATTAAAAATTCAAGTCTTGTATATCCCTGTGCAGTCGGTGCCATATTTGTCATTTCACCTTTACGGTTTATAACACCGTCCATTACAGTACCTGTGTATTCATCCGGAACGTCAACTGTAAGTCTTTCGATAGGCTCACATTTAACGCCGTCAATTTCTTTATAAATAACAACAGGATTTGAAACTTGGAATTCATAACCCTCACGGCGCATATTTTCGATAAGTACTGAAAGGTGAAGTTCACCACGTCCAGAAACGATAAAGCTTTCTGTCGAATCTGTTTCGTCAACTCTAAGACTTACGTTTGAATCAAGTTCTCTGAACAATCTGTCACGAAGATGGCGGGAAGTAACGAATTTACCGTCTTGACCTGCAAACGGACTGTCATTAACGCTGAAAGTCATTGAAAGTACAGGGTCATCGATTTTTACGAACGGAAGTGCTTCGGGATTGTCAACGTCACAAACCGTTTCACCGATATTAATATCAGCGATACCCGAAATTGCGACAACGTCACCGGCACCGACTTCGTCTGTAGGAACTTTTTAAGTCCTTCAAAAGTAAATAGCTTTGTAGCTTTTCCTCTTGTTACTTTACCGTCATGACGGCAGATTGAAAGCGGCATATTAACCTTTATACTGCCTCTTTCGATTTTACCTACTGCGATACGGCCTGTATAATCATCATAGTCAATGTTTGAAACAAGCATTTGGAACGGTGCGTCGTCCTCGCATTTAGGGCAAGGAATTGAATTTACGATAAGTTCAAACAATTCTGTAAGGTCATTGTTCGGTTGTTCCGGATTGTATTCTGCAGTTGCCCAGCCGTCACGTCCAGACGCGTATATAACAGGAGTGTCAAGCTGTTCTTCTGTTGCACCCAAATCGATAAACAGGTCAAGCACTTCATCAACAACTTCGTAAGGTCTTGCGTTCGGTCTGTCAACCTTGTTTACAACGATAACGGGCTTTAGGTCAAGTGCCAATGCCTTTGACAATACGAAACGTGTCTGCGGCATACAGCCTTCAAATGCGTCAACAAGTAAAAAGTACGCCGTCAACCATTTCCAGACCGCGTTCAACTTCACCGCCGAAATCGGCGTGTCCCGGTGTATCGATAATATTTATTTTAACACCCTTGTAGTAAAGAGAAGTATTCTTTGAAAGGATTGTGATACCTCTTTCACGCTCAAGGTCATTAGAGTCCATTACTCTTTCGTCCACTTGTTCGTTTTCACGGAATGTACCGCTCTGTGCAAGCATTGCGTCAACAAGAGTTGTCTTACCGTGGTCAACGTGGGCGATAATTGCAATATTTCTTATATTTTCACGTTTTATCATAATTAATCTCCTAATCTCCTCATTTTATTACTCTAACCTCTTTATTATATACCCGTTTTGCAATTATTACAATATTTTTGCCGAAAAAACAGAATAATGTACAAAACCGACCTTGCATAAACACTGTTTAAATGTTATAATAACAAGTGATTTAATAAATGAGGAGTAAAGATAATGGATTTTAAAGAACATATAATTGAAAAAATTGTTGATATAACAGGACTTGAAAGAGAAGTTGTGGAAAAATCCGTCGAAGTTCCGCCTGATGAAAAAATGGGCGACATCGCATTTCCGTGCTTTCCGCTTGCAAAGGTTATGAGAAAAGCACCTCCTATTATTGCGCAGGAGCTTGCCGAAAAAATGTCGGGTGACGATATGATTGAAAAAGCACAGGCTGCCGGCGGTTATTTAAACTTCTTTTAAACCGTGAAAAGTTTATTTCCGAAACAGTTTCTTCTGCACTTGACGCAGGTGAGGATTGGGGCAAGTCGGATATGGGTAAGGGCAAGACTGTACTTGTCGAATATTCGTCACCGAATATCGCAAAACCGTTCCATATCGGTCATCTTTTTCTCAACGGCTGTCGGAAATTCACTTTCAAAGATTTACAAGCACCTTGGATATGACGTTCAGTCGCTTAATCACCTCGGTGACTGGGGCACACAGTTTGGCAAGCTTATATGTGCTTACAAGAGATGGGGTGTTAAAGAGGTCATCGAAAAAGACCCGATAAACGAGCTTTTAAAGATATACGTTAAGTTCCACGAAGAAGCTGAAAAGCACCCTGAACTTGACGATGAAGCAAGAGGATATTTCAAAAAGCTTGAGGACGGTGACGAGGAAACAACGGCTCTGTGGACATATTTCAGAGATATAAGCCTTGTTGAATTCAAGCGAGTATATGATATGCTTGGCGTTAAGTTTGATTCATATAACGGCGAAGCATTCTATTCGGATAAAATGGACGAAGTTGTCGATATACTTCGTGACAAAGGATTGCTTACCGAGAGTGACGGCGCACAGGTTGTTGACTTGTCAGAGCTTAACATACCTCCTTGTATCGTACTTAAATCGGACGGCGCGACAATTTATGCAACACGTGATATTGCGGCGGCTCTATACCGTCACAGAACATATGATTTCTATAAAAATATATACGTTGTCGGTATTCCGCAGTCACTTCACTTTAAGCAGATATTTGCCGTAATGAAAAAAAAAGCAGGCTGGGATTGGGCAGATGATTGTGTTCACGTTGGGTTCGGTCTTGTAAAACTTCCGGGTAAGAATATGTCAACACGTCACGGTGACGTTGTATTCCTTGAGGACGTTTTAAACGAATCAATCGAAAAGACTAAGGAAATTATCGAGAAAAACGGCTCAAATGTTGAGGATATCGAGGACGCGTCAAAGAAAATCGGTATCGGCGCAATACTTTATACATTCCTTAAAAATTCGCGTGAAAAGGATATTATATTCAGTTGGGATACTATGCTTGACTTTGAGGGTGAGTCTGCTCCGTATTGTCAGTACGGTTATGCACGAGGCAGAAGTATTTTGAGAAAAGCAGAGGGTATTGATTACTCAAACGCAGACTTCTCAAAAGCAGCATCTGATGAGGCATATTCGCTTGTAAAGCAAATTAACGGATTCGGTGACGCGGTAAAAGATGCGGCAGACAAGAACGAGCCGTTCTATATAAACAGATACGTTACAAATCTTACAAAGTCATTCAACAAATTCTATAACACCAATCCTATTATGAAAGACGATGTTGACGAAGAAACAAAGAAAGCACGTCTTGCAATAGTTGACGCAACAACAAAGGTTATAAAGACAGCATTGGGCTTGCTTGGAATTGAAACTGTTGAAAGTATGTAATTTATAAAAGGGTGTTGTATGTGCAATGATATATTCGCAAAATATAAATAAAGTGTGTGCCGTCTGTCAGATGGCACATAAAAAAAAGCGAAGATGAAATGTATTGTGATATAAAAAAACAAGCGGTGTCCGTTACCGATACCGCTTGTGATAAATTCAAATACGATATTTTAAAACGTCATAAGACGTATGCGTAAATTGAAAACGAATTTTAATCCTGAGGATTTTCACTGTAACAGTGCTTGACATGACATTTGTTAAGTGTTATAATTCAAATAGAGAGTAGGAGCAGTAAAACGATTGTTTCTACTCATGTAGTTTGGTTTTAGTAGAAGAAATCTACATTCAACCGCCCTATGCCAGTAGGGCGGTTATTTCTTTATTACCCATACAATAAGCAAAATCAACAATAATTGAACTGTTGTTTCACTCATAGCTGAATCCTTTCCGAAACAACCGCCTACTGCTCAAACTCAATATCCGAGCCGTTAGGCTGTTTATAATATATCATATTTTGCGGTCATTTGCAAGCAAACCGCTTTTTTAAAATTCTTTTCCGTTTAAAATTTCAACGTAATCTTTATAATTTTCCTCCAAAAGTTTTGGAGTGTCAAGTCCGTAAGGACATTTTGATTTACATTGATTACAGTGCAGACAATTTTCTATCTTTTTTCATTTTAGCCTGAACAGCCGGAGTAAGCTGAAGTTCGGACGGTGAACGTCTTAGAAGAAGTGACATTCTTGCACAGTTATTTATTTCTATACCGACAGGACAAGGCATACAATATCCGCAACCGCGACAAAATTCGCCTGCAAGCATTTTTCTGTCATTATCAATAAGTTCCTTAATTTCACCTGTCACAGACGGTGGGTTTGTGTTGTAACTCAAAAATTCGTTAAGCTCACTCATACGCTGAACACCCCAAATAGGAAGTACGTTATCATATTGTGCCATAAACGCATAAGCGGCGGCGGAATTTGTTATAAGACCGCCCGAAAGTCCTTTCATTGCTATAAAACCGAGATTATTTTTTTTGCAGTTTTCAACTATCGCAATATCTTTGTCCGTTGCAAGATAGCAGAACGGGAATTGAATTGTGTCGTAAAGTCCGGAGTCGATAGCCTCTTGTGCGACTGCAAGACGGTGATTTGTAAGACCGATAAAACGAATTTTGCCTTGTGCTTTTGCCTCAAGCATTGCCTCATAAAGTCCTGTACCGTCATTCGGTTTCGGACAGAATGACGGATTGTGGAATTGGTAAATATCTATGTAATCCGTTTTCATATTGTTAAGACTTGTATTTAGGTCTTTCCAAAAATCATCGGCATTTTGTGCGGCGGTTTTTGTGGCAATGTATATTTGTCACGAACGTCCGACAGCGCATAACCGATTTTTTCTTCACTGTCTGTGTAAAAACGTGCGGTGTCAAAAAAAATTAATTCCGCTGTTATACGCATGAAGAAGTATTTCTTTTGCGGAATCAAAGCTTATACGTTGTATCGGCAATGCACCGAATCCGTTCTTACAGACTTTAATTTCTGTCCTTCCTAAAGTTACATAATCCATATATTTTCGCCTCTTTAAATCAAGTTTTCTTAAATTATATCATATAGATTTACCACATTCAATATAAAAAGCAATCTTTGCAATATAAAAAGACAATTATTGAATAACAAAAATGTGTTTGATGTGGTAAAATAGAAATAACATTATAATGGAGGAATTTTGTTTATGAAAAAGGATAAAGTTTTCTGTTTTCATCACGGCTGGCATTTTCTGCTTGCGGATGAGTTTCCTATGCAAAAAGCGCTTGAAAAAGCATAAGGATAAAAACGGACGCTGTTTTTATGAACTTGATTATATAGAAGAAAATTGGGAGAGAGTAACGCTTCCGCATACGTTTAACGATACCGATTTGTTTCGTGACAGAATAAAGGACGCCGGCAGCGGTCAAAAACGTACTGCGGCATTTTACAGAAATTATTTGATCGTTCCGAAAGAATATTGCGGTCAAAAGGTACTTATCGAATTTGAGGAATACGTCAGACGTGCTATTTATATGTAAACGGTAAAATGGTCGGATATGTCGAAAACGGTGTTGCACCGTTTGGGTTTGATTTGACTCCGTTTATTGATTATGATAAACCGAATTTAATCGCTGTTGCTACTGACAACACCGCCACGCGTGAAACGGATTTTTGCATTGCAGAAACACCGAACAAGCCTGACGTTATACCCGGTTCGTACTTGTTTCCGCAGGACAAAGAGGTCGATAAAGCGTATGAGGGTGTGGGATATTTTTGGAATTGCAATGACTTCAATCCGTCTGTCGGCGGTATAACAAGACCTGTAAAAATTCATTTTAAACCGCAGATATATTTGACTTTGCCGCTTTACAGCAATCTTATGACAAAGGGTACATATATTTACGGCAGTGATTTTGATATACAAAACGGTACGGCGAAAATAAATGTTGAGTCGGAAATCAGAAACGAAAGCGGAAAAGATGTTAAGGCATATATTGAGATAAGCGTAAAAAATATTGACGGCGAAGAAGTAACGCGTTTTAAATCGGACGAATGTGTTGTAAATTCAACAAGTGCTAAAATACCGCCGTTGTCAATAACACCGACAGACGCATATATTGCGGAGATTTTGCCTGACGGGAGAAAGCACTATACAGCGGTTAATGATGAAAGCAAACTCGGCGAAACGGTTACAAAGTCGCTTAACGTAACGGAAGTAAGCGCCGTTTCGGATACAACAAAGCTGAATTTTTGGAGCATATCCAATCCGTTTTTGTACAGAGCGGAAGTAAGACTTTTTGCGGACGGCGAATTGTGCGACAGTGAAATTATCGAAACAGGTTTCAGAAAAGGTCGGTTACGACAAGGATAGGGGTGTGCTTTTGAATGATATTCCTGTTTGGCTTAGGGGTTACGCACAAAGGGCAACGAATGAATGGGCGACAATCGGCATTGCACCAGAATGGCTGAAAGACGTTGACGCAATGCTTATAAAAGAAAAAGTAATGCAAACCATATTCGCTTTATGCACGTTGCAGGCTCAAAAGCAGATGTTCGTTCGTTTGACCGTCACGGTATTGTGTGTACACAACCGGCAGGTGACAAGGAACGTGAGAATTTCGGCAGACAGTGGAAACAAAGAGTTGAACTTATGCGTGATGTGATAATTGCGTTCAGGAACAGTCCGTCAATCCTGTTTTGGGAGGCGGGCAATAATTCGATAAACAAAGAGCATATGGCTGAGATGCGTGCGATTAAAGATAAACTTGACCCAAGCGGCGGAAGATTTATGGGGTTGCCGTACATTGAATACAGAGGACGTTATAGAAGAATCCGAATTTGTCGGAACTATGCTTAACCGCCATGCCGCAAGATTTACCGCCGAGCATGGACCGATTATGGAAACTGAATATTTGCGTGAAGAAGCGCCGAGAAGAATTTGGGACGATTTTTTCACCGCCTGATTTTGATTATAAGACAAAGTGGGGCGGAAAGGGGCGGCCGTAAGCAGGTCGGTATTGATTTTTTACGATATGACTTCGGAGGACTTGGCACTTGCTTCGGCTAAAGGCTATGGCGAATTTTTCAATGACAGAATAGGCGGTGCGTCGAAAAAGGATTATTACAGCGGTTGTGCGGCTTTGTGCTGGACAGATTCGGCACAACACGGCAAGACAGGCGTACAGTGAAAACGCAAGAATGAGTGGCAGAGTTGACGCGGTGCGTAATAAAAAGCAGAGCTTCGACGTGTTTCGCGTTATGCAGTCACCGAAAAGTGCGATTAAAATTTTCGGTCACCGGAATTATCCTAAAGCTGACGGCGATAATTACAAATACAATGTGAAAAAAAAGTTCAACGGCACATATTGGGAAGAAACAGGCGAAACGGATTTTCGTGACGCACATAATAAGACGGTGTATGTAATCGGCAGTTATGATATTGCGAAAATTGTTTTAAAAGTCAACGGCAGAGAAGTCGGGGTGTGTGATAAACCGATTTACACATTTGTGTTCCCGTTTCCGAATATCGACATAACCGAAAGCGGTGAGATAACCGCATACGGATATGACTGCGGCGGCAATCTTGTTGCAAGTGACACGATTAAAACAGTCGGTAAACCGTCACAAATTCACTTAACACTTCACACCGATACAAACGGACTTAAAGCTGACGGCAATGACGTTGCATACGTTGATATTGAAGTAACCGATGAAAACGGCGATATTTGTCCGTTGTGTTATGATAAAATTGACTTTGAATTCAGCGGTGACGGTGTATTCTTGGGCGGATATAACAGCGGTAAATTTGATTTTGAAGATAAGCACGAGAGCGTTATACATAAAAAATTACGTCTATGCCGAGTGCGGTACGAACAGAGTGTTTATTCGTTCGACAGAAAATGTCGGAAAGCTAAAGCTAAAGGCGAATATGAACGGCATAACGGCGGAAATTGAATTTGAAAGTGTTGAAACTAAAAATGATACTCTTACGGAATGTACGTTTGACGGAATATACGAAGATTGCAAAAATGACGCAGACAGAGCGGAATTTGAGGCGATAGAAAAAATCGATAAGATTAAGTACATTCCCGAATCCGAGCCTTACTGCAAAATACTTGTGAACGGTCAAGAGCCTGATACAAAGGGGGAGTAAGAAGCCTTAATAAAAACGGTCGTATATGGGGTGCGGTGATTTGTATTCTTGAACGTCTTAAAACCGAGTGGAGCGAACATTTCGACTTTGAATATAATTCGGACGAAAAAATACTTACACTGAAAAGCGGGGAATATGTCGTTACGGCAGAGTGCGGACGTACTCATTTACTTGTAAACGGAAATGAAAATCTTATGGACGGTGAGCCGTATATTTCGGACAGCGGACAATTCGTTATGGAAGTCAGCGCGATAGCGTCATATATTGACGGCGTAAGTGCGTGGTATGACGATAAAGTAGAAGTTTTCAGAATAGAAACCAAACAATAAAAGACTGTCGGCAAAAAATCGCCGACAGTCTTTTTAATCATTATCATTATTGTTATTCTTCTTTAATTTTCTGCGGCCGTCTATAACGACCAAAAGCAGAAATATCACAATAAGAACAGTCAATACAATAGCTTTTGCAGACATAATTTATTCTCCTTATTTACAGAAAACGTGTTTTCCGATAGTTTTAATAATAGGTCTTGTACGGATCCATGAACTTGTTGCTGTGGATGGGTTGTAGTAATATATTGCACCGCCTGTCGGATCCCAGCCGTTCAAAGCGTCGCGCGCGGCATTATAGCAAGATGATTGTATCGCTTTGTTAATCTGTCCGTCATCAACGGCGGTAAATGCACCGGGTTGATATACAACTCCTGCGATTGTGTTCGGAAACGAGGAATGACGTACGCGGTTTAAAAACAACAGCACCTACTGCCACTTGCCCCTCATAGCTTTCACCTCTTGCTTCACCGTTTATAACCATTGCAAGAAGTGTTGTATCATTAGAATATGAACTTGATGATGAGCCTGTCGGCAAACCTATTTTTGAAAGTGTTGCGGGACCTGAGATACCGTCGGCGGTAAGACCGTTCTTACGCTGAAATTCTTTCACCGCATTGGCGGTACGCCAACCGTATATTCCGTCAACACTTCCGCTGTAATATCCCCAAGACTTAAGCCTTGTTTGAATATTTGTGACTTCCTGACCTTGCGAGCCTGTCTTTGACAATGCGAAAACGGTACTTTCGCAAAACACACAACATATTACTGTTGACAATAACATTACCGATATTCGTTTAGATATATGTTTCATAAGAAATCCTTTCTTTCTTGATGTAATATATATCTATTTTTAACGGATATTTTGTTTTTAATACGCAATTATAGGTAATTTTATTTGAACGTGAATTGCAAGCGTCAAAGCACATATTTGCTCAGCACCGTTATTCGCCAATTCTCTTGCACAAGACTGAGCGGTGTTCCCTGTGGTGTAAATATCGTCAAAAAGCAATATTTTCTTACCGTCACATTTTTCTGTGCATTTGAATGCACTCTGAACATTTGTAACACGTTCCGTTCGTACAAGTGAACTTTGCTTTTTAGTTGCTTTTGTGCGGATAAGCAAATCTGTACGCATAGGTATTTTTAAATACTCCGCAACTTCTTTTGCTATAAGTTCGGATTGATTGTAACCGCGTTCCTTTAAACGTTTCTTGTGCAGAGGAACCGGAACGATATAATCAAATGTATCCCATATATCATATGAATCAAGATAATTTTTCATCATATCGGCAAGTAATTTTGCATAGGCTTTGCAATTTGAGAATTTTAAATCAAGTATAACTTTACGCATACTTTTTGTGTATTCAAAGGGGGACATTGTGAAAGCGATATGTTCCGTACCTTGATAAGGTGAGGCGTATGCCGTTTTGTCAAGATTTTCAAAACAGTGACGGCATATGCCGATTTTACCGTTTATAAGGTGAGCGGTGTCGCTCTCTTTTCGTTCGTCACAAAATACACAAATATACTTACTCATATTACCACTTTTTCTTCGGACATTTGCCGTCCGATAATCTCGCTTTTACCTGCATAACACAGCCGCATACACCGCACGTTGAGCCGTACATAAAATCATCGCAGATTTGACAAATATCAAATCTGTTTTCATATACATCACTGCTTACAAGCCGTACACTTTTCATTGAAGTGACTTGCTCAACCATTTTTTGAATATCGTCTTCGGAAAGAACGGTTTTTAATCCGCAACGTTTACATTTTGCCATTACTTTAATGTTATTACACAAGCACTCATTTTAGGCAGCTTGAATGAAAGTTTACCGTTTTCAAGTGATACGTCAAACTTTTTCGGCTCAACTGTGTTCGGTGCGTCAAATGTGTTGCAGTCGTTCATATGCTCGGATACAAGAATTTCTCCGCCTGCAACAGAAAATTCACCGTCACGCAAATCAAGCTCCATATCTTCGTCAATGTCAAGACTTGTGTTGCAGATTGAAACAGTAATTTCACCGTTTTTTTCTTTGAAGCGGAAATGCTGATTTTAGGGAACTTCAAGCCGTTGATTTCCTGTTCTTCGCAGTCATAGTCAACGTCAACTCTTTCGCCGTCCATATGACCTTTCATCATTCTGAACAAGTGATATGTAGGTGTAAGCACCATTTTTTCACCGTCCGTAAGAATCATTGCCTGAAGTACGTTCACCATCTGTGCAATGTTAGCCATCTTAACACGGTCGTTGTGCTTGTGGAAAACGTGAAGTATAAGCATACCGCTTATAACGTCACGCATAGTATTCTGCTGATATAAAAATCCCGGATTAGTTCCGATTTCAACATCAAACCAGTTGCCCCATTCGTCTACGATAAGGTCGATTTTCTTTTCCGGATCGTATCTGTCCATAATTGCAGTGTGAACGTTTATAACTTTGTCCATCTTCATAGCGTTAGCCATAAGCTTTATACCAACCATCATTGTCAAATTCGGTTGCACTGCCTTTGTTTTCCCAAGCACTTTCAAAAAGTATAGTTGTGCAGAGAGATACCCTCTGTCATATGACGGATATTCTGCATTAATGTTTCCATCCAACGAGTATCGTCAACATTCGGACCGCCTGCAATTTTGTAGATTGGCTCATCGCCGTAGTTTCTTATAAATGTTGCATATCTCTTGTATAGGTCGGCGTAATATTCGGGACGCATATTTCCTCCGCAGCCCCAGTTTTCATTGCCGACACCGAAGAATTTTAACTTCCAAGGCTTTTCGCGACCGTTTTTACGGCGTTCGTTTGCAAGCGGTGAATCACCGTCAAATGTCATATATTCAACCCAGTCACGCATTTCCTGTACAGTACCGCTGCCGACATTTCCGCATATGTACGGCTCTGTTCCGAGCTGTTCGCAAAGCTCAAAAATTCGTGTGTACCGAAGTGGTTGTTTTCGACAACACCGCCCCAATTTGTATTTACCATATAAGGACGCTGTGATTTTTCACCGATACCGTCACGCCAGTGATAGTCGTCCGCAAAACAACCGCCCGGCCAACGCAATACCGGTATTTCAAGCTCCTTTAAAGCGTTTACAACATCACAACGCATACCGTTTTTGTTAGGTATGTCCGAATTTTCATCAACATATAATCCTTCATATATACATCTGCCAAGATGTTCGGCAAATTGACCGTAAATATATTTGCTTATCTTTCCTTGATTTCTTGCTGTATTTATTATTGCTTTTGCCATTTCATTTCCTCTCTTTCACATACAAAAATATCCGTTTTGATTATACTATGACCGAATTTTAAATGCAATATGTTAGAAAAAAATACTCTGATATTTAATGTTTTTTTCTGATTTTTAAAGTACTTTTATGAATAAACCTTTCATAACGTCAAGCGATTTTTGATGCATTTCTTCGTCTGCCGCGGCGGTAAGAGATGAGTCGACAATTATTTCGGAATTCGGACAAGCCGATTTTGCCATAACGGCATTTGAAAGTACGCATATGTTGCTCACAAGTCCGCAAAGCTCTATTGTATCGAAGTCTTTGCCCTCAAGATACTTTGCCATTTCAAGCGACGGGAATGTATTTTTTCAAAACATAGCTTGCCTTTTTAAAGCGTCGGCTAATCCGCCGTAAAGCTTGTGACCGACGGTTCCTTTAATGCAATGGGGAACAGGCAGACTTTACCCTCTGCTGTGGTAAGATAGTCGTCAAAATGAGTGTCTAAAGTATATATTATTTCGTCATTTTGGTATTCGGCGATTTTTTTCTAAAATGCCTTTTTCAAGCTCTTTTGCCTTGTCAAAACCAAGACTTCCGCATACAAAATCATTTTGGTAATCTACTACTATAAGTAATCGTTTCATATTCATTCACTCCTTTTTCATTATTATAACTTAAATCAAGGTATATGTAAATAAATTTCACCTTTATTGATATAAAATCATACTATATATTACGGATATGTAAATCCGAATTTGAAAAAAGGAGTTGTTATAAATGTCAGAATCAAATAAACCGAGCTGCCCTTATCCGAAGTGTGGTTGTGTCGGCTACGGTTATGTTCCAGTGCAGGAAATGGAAGAAGTTTATGATGATTGTACAGGGCTTATGCAAGGTACGATATTCCCTGAACTTGATTTGAATATGTGTGAATACGGTAAGGTTTGTAAACAGTGGGGAGGCGGTATGTGATGGAATGTTCAAGAGTTGAAATGCTGAAAAAAATTCAGTGCAGTAATTTTTGCCGCTTATGATATGCTTTTTGTATCTTGATACCCATTCGGACGATAAAAAAGGCATTCAGAATGTTTCAGGCACTTGTTAAGAAAACAAAGGAATTGAAATGTGAATATGAAGAAAAATTCGGCCCACTAAACCAGTTTTCAACCGCTATGCAGGATGAGTTTAACTGGCTTGATAATCCGTGGCCGTGGGAAAAGGAGGCTAATAAGTAATGTTTAGTTATAATAAATTTCTCGAATTTCCGGTAAAGGTTTCAAAACCTAATCCACGTCTTGCAAATGTGGTTATAACTCAATACGGCGGTCTGTATTGTAATTGATAAAATAGCTTAAACAGTACGTTTTTACAGTCTGTACATAATATTAAATTTACGTCCATCATCGCCTGTTTTGATGATGTCGATGATGAATTCACGGGCAATGGCATTCTTTTCTTTTGCAGAAACGGACTCGTCCTTAAGAGTAGCAAGTGACTTCTTGATTTTTTCTTTTTAACTTCCGAATAGCAATTTCAGGGTCAATATCCTTTGCATTGTTCCTTTTGGATTTCAGCAATTATGCTGTCAATTTCACGTTGAATATTCTGTTTGTTTTCGCGGTATTCTTCCAATGTATCAACACCGTTTTCGTATGCTTCCTTAACACGTTTCATACGGCTTTCGGCACGCTTTAATTGTGCATCATATATACCCGTATTGACGCTGTGCTTTTTTCTGCATAGGTGCTTTTTATACTTATACTGCCGTTGAGAAGTCCTTCAAGCTGACTGATTACATATTCTTCAACTGTTGTTACTTTGATGCCGCCGTTACCTGTGCAGGTACCTTTTTGCACGGTTACTGCAATACATATATCCTGTGCAGTTTACAACAGGTCCTCCACATATTCCGCAATGTACAAGACCAACGAGCCAATGACTTATACTGTCTGATGGCTTATACCATTTTCTATACTTTTCCTTTTGTTCACTCATACGTTTTTGCACTCTTTCCCACATATTCATATCAATTAACGGTTCGTGACTTCCGTCTATAACCATACTGTTCTCATTATGATAATTACGGCTTGTTGCTCCCGTTGGCGTCCATCGGATTTTACCGATATATGCAGGATTGTTGAGCCAATATTCAACGGTTCTGTTTTCAATTAAATTGCCGCGGTGGGTGCGTACACCTGCGGCATTTAGGTTTTTGGCTATTCTCAGCATACCAACACCGTTATCATACCATGTGAAGACCTGCTTTATAATGTCACTTTCTTCTTTTACGGGAATAAGCTGCTTGTTCTCCATTTTATAGCCAAACGGTGGGATAGAAAGCGGTTCGCCGCGTTTTGCTTTTTTCTGTCATACCGCGTTTTACTTCCTCTGCAAGATTTATGCTGTAATACTCGTCCATTGCTTCAATCATAGCTTCTATAAGAACGGACATTTTATCGTCCCCAAGGCTTTCGCTTATAGAAATAACCTCAATTCCAAGCTGTTTACGGAGCATTGACTTATAAACAATACTATCCTCACGGTTACGTGCAAAACGACTGAATTTCCATAGAAGGATTGCGTCAAAAGGCTTTTGGCTTGGTCTTTGCTGTTCCTATCATTTTCATAAATGCGGGGCGTTTTCCGGCAGTCTTGCCGCTTATGCCTTCATCCATAAATATGTATTCGTCAGGCAGTATATAATCATTACGCTTTGCATAATCGCGTATAGCTTTAATTTGCGATTCGGGGCTGTATTCGATTTGGTCCTCTGTTGATACTCGTATATATGCTGCTGCTATTTTCATAAAAAAATACACTTCCTTTCTTGTATTTTAAGAAGTGCTATGATATAATATCTATGTTTGGGTAGGTGTTGCTATCATAGCAGTATTTACTTTTATCCTCCGGCTGTTCCAGCAGTCGGAGGATTTTATTTGTAATTTATTAAAAATCGACTATTTTAATAAATTAATTACGATTTTGATACATTTTGTTACGTTTTTTGTGTTTTTAATGCGATTTTAGAATGTTTCTTCACAAATACCCAAAACTTTACCGCAACATTCGTTTCTGATATATTCATTAATGATTATATCGGAATATTTTTCATTATGTGAAATTAATCTGTCAACACCTAATTCCTTAACATATGCGTTACCGTCCACAACAAATATCCCGATTTCACCGATTTCAATACTTGGCTGTTCTTTGACGAATAACTTATCGCCGTCGTGATATGTCGGCTCCATACTGTCACCCGATACACGGACAATAAAATCTGTTCCCTTTGGCGGTTGTTCTGTTAGGTCAACCTTTTCAGGATATTCTTCGTCCAACGGGTTGCCTGTTCCTGCCGATACGGGCATATCGTAATAAGGTACTTGGTATATTTTTATTGGTATGATGTTATCGTAATTTGGTTCGCTTGGAATATTACGCTCCAACTCTTTGCGTATAACCACTTGAACGACTTCTTTGCTGTGGTCATCAAGTTTTCTATAATCAGCAATTAATTTTTTTTCTACCGCTGAGTAATTTTTAAATTAGAATTATCATCAAAATCTTCGAGAGTACATTCTAAAGCTCTTGCGATAGCTTTGATAGTATCTATTTGAGGGTCTTTAGTCGCTCCTGACAATATTTTTTTTAAGGTACTTATCGGAACACCAGATTTTTGCGATAACGTTTCTATTTTCATCTTTTTTGATTTACGAATTTCTGATATTTTTGTTCCTATACTCATAACATTCAAACCTCCTTTTCAAAATCATTGTAACACATAAATAACTCATAGTCAAGAAAAAAAGTTCCAAAAGGTATACTTTTTTTTCTTGCAAAAGGGTTGACAAGTTCCAAATAGTGTGCTAAGATATATGTAGAAGTTCCAAATAAGGTACGAAAGCGAGGTGGTAATATGAAAGTAAAATATAGTGTTATGGCGTCAGAGATAATGAAACGTGGAATCAGAAAAAACTGCTATAGCGAAAGCCATAAGTTCTTCAACAAAAACGTTGAACAATAAACTTTGTGGAAAAAAGCGAGTTTACTTGGAACGAAGTATGTACTATTCAAGCAGGTTTTCTACCCGACATATCAAAAGACGATTTAATGGCAACAGACGAACAAAAATCAGCATAAAAAAAAACAAGCACACAGCAAAGACTATGTGCTTGAAGAAAAATAAATATAGAGTTTCACCGAATTTACGGAGTGCAAACTATACGTTACCGTATAGCAGGGCGAATGATTCACCGCCTTTGAATTATTAAGTGTTTTAGTTACGTTGATTAAAAGAGTTGCATGAAGAAGTTGTGCAACCCAATATTCTTGCCTTATCAGCTTTTTTGCTTGTCGTAATCAAAGCCTAAGCTTATTCTATAATCATCAGCAAGCTTGCTTGCATTATGCTCTTTGGCGATTTTAGCGAGGCCTGCTGTTGCTGAAACAATATTCATGGAATTTTTCATAGCAGTCCAAGTTGTTACTCCGAAAAAAATCGTGGTTATGTCATTTCTGCATAACTCTCATAGTCGCCTATGAGTTCAGACTGTGCCTTCAACCTGTGGGAAAGGTTGCTCCGTGTCCAGTCGTTACACCTACCCGTAGTGGGTTTGGCTCGGCGTTGTCTATATTTATTACATTTTAGCACAATATGGTTATTTACGCAAGAACAAAAATCGACGTAGGTAATATAAGAAAGTAGGTGAAAATTATGAAATTTAAGAAAGATGAGTATATAAATCTTTATTTTGAACAAAAAAAGGTCATTTTAGTTACAGAGATTATGACTATATATACGACAACGGAAGATATTGAAATCAAAATAAAATGTTTGGAATTATTGAATAAAATAGAAGGATAATCTATTTAGACTATCCTCCTAAAATTCAATTATTGCAGTATAAAATTCCGTCTTTTAATGAAATATGTTTAAATTCAGTAAAACCAAACGATGATGAAATATCTGTAATTGTGTGCTTTTCATCAAGAGGAGATCTTACAGAAACAAAAAAAACTTTAAATGATGGGCAAAAAGCAAGGCATATTTACCATAAAACTTATTATTTCTTTTATCTGGAACAAGAACTCCTTCAAATCCTTCTTTTTTCAGAGCCTATTATTGAATAAGAAATATTTTGTTGTTTTGCCATATCTATAAATGACAGGAATTCGCTAAGTGTTTGTACAACTATCATTATAATCACCTCCATTCTACGGTGATTATAGCATGGATAGGGAAAATTTGCAAGAAAATCAGCCTAAGCGGCAGAAAGACAACTAATGTAATAGGACAAAATCAAAAAATCATAGAGATTAACAAGGAGGTGGGCATAATGGCACAAAAACAAAACAATAAGATAAGCGGCGAATGTTATTTCCAGATGCCCGACAGGGAGGAGGACAAGAACGCAAAGACCTACTGGGACAGGATAAAGCCGACACTTATCACAGCAGAAGAATATTTCAGCACAGTAGAATCAAAGGAAGATTGGTACAGACGTCATGAGGAGAAAGCATTATCAAATTTTTACGGCGTACCTATAACAGTTGAAATTAAAAGCCGGGGCGTAAGCCCCATATGAAAGGACAAGCCCATAGGCACGTACAAGCCGCTCCGGCAGTTTTCCCCCCAAAAAAATATCAAAAAGCTTAATCCTATGAGTCTTGCAATGTTATCCAAGCTGGGGCGGCTTACTTATGCGTGTGGGTGAGGGAAAAGGAAAGTGAGGTAAAACAAATGAACACAATAGGAATTGCGCTGATTAGTTTCGGTATCGGACTGATAATCAGTTGGAAATTGGCAGAAAGGGATATAAAAAATGCTAAAAAGAAAACCAAAAACAGAGAATGAGAAAACGGAAGAATATTTCTACAGAGAAGTATTTCCGATGATTAACGCATTCGCCAAAGAATGCAAGGGACACGCAAAACAGAAAATAACGGTGAAAGGAATATTTTCAAATGAACAAATATGTAGTAATGACGGGCAGAGATGATGTTGTGGTTTTAAATGCCGACGACAACAAGTCGGTTAAGGCGTACATAGCAAAAGGTTACGGCATCACGAACCGTATCAAGTCAAAGCACCCGCTTGAAATGAGTGTGGCGAAGATTATAGGAGGAGAGAAGCAATGACAGCAAAACAAATAACAGAATTGCACGATTTATGCTTGCAGATTAATTTGTTGGCAGTAGGCGAGGACAACGCGCCGATTGTTCTCTATATGGTGGTAGGTAATAGCTTTAGTCCACAAATAAGTGTAAGTGTATACAAGAGCAGAACATTAAGAAAAAATTATGAATTTTACGGTATACGCTGATGATGAAGTCGATAAAGAATACAGAATGAATTTCAAGAAATTGAAAGACATCAAGAAAAAAAAAATGGAGGTGAAAGAGAATGAATAACTATTATATTACGTTTGGCAGTGAGGACAGCCTTTTAAGGGCGGTTGGATAATCATCGAGGCTGAAACAATAGAGCAAGCGTGCAAGATTTTCAGAGCGATGTATCAATACGAGGAAACTAATGATACGCTATTAAAATTCTGTTCGATATACACAGAAGAAACCTTTAAGCAAACAGAAATGTATAAAGGCAACGACAATCTTGGAGCAGGTTGTCACTGCAAAATCAGCATAAAAAAAGAGACCGTATGAGGTGCAACTCGAAACGGTCAAAACTTAAATACAGATTTAATTATCTGTGTTTGTATTTTAACACATAGAAAGGAAAATGTCAAATGTTCGGATACATTGATGTTGATAAAGAGATAACCGGCAATTACGGTGAGGATAGTTGCGGTGAAGATGTTGTCGCCTGCACCTGTGATGAATGTGGCGAGCCTATATGTGTAGGCGAAAAATACTACGAAATCGTAGATATAATTATCTGCGAAAACTGTATAGAAAAAATTTGCGAAGATAGGAGAGTTAAACAGATGAACATATATGAAATAGACAATGCAATGTTTTCTTTAATTGACGAAGAAACGGGCGAAATAAAGGACTTTTGAAGCATTTGAAGAACTACAAATGCAAAAGGAAGAAAAAATCGAAAATGCGGCACTATGGCACAAGAATTTAATAGCTGAAAGCAAAGCTATCCGAGAAGAAGAAAAAGCGCTTGCGGAGCGCCGTAAGTCGTTGGAAAACAAAGCTGAAAGTTTGAAGAATTTCGTAAATAGAACATTGAACGGTAACAAGTTCAGTACATCAAAAGTTGCTATAAGTTACAGAAAATCAACGGCGGTAGAAGTTGATGATGAATTTATTGATTATGCAATGAAGAACAACAACGACCTGTTGACATATAAGCAACCTGAGCCAAACAAAACGGTCATCAAGGGAATGTTGCAGGGTGGTTTTGATATTCCACACGCAGAGTTGGTAGAGAGAAACAATATGAGTATAAAATAAGGAGTGATATATATGGGAATACCTGTTTTAATTATGGGTGAAAGCGGTAGCGGAAAAAAGCGCAAGTATGAGAAATTTTGAAGCAGATGATTTGTTAATATTCAATGTGGCAAGCCGTTGCCGTTCCGTAAGAAGTTAAATTCAATAAAAAAGGCTACATACAACGTTATTGCCAAAGAATTAAGTAAAAAGCAGTACAAGCGATACGTTATAGACGACAGTCAATATTTGTTGGCGTTCGATTCGTTTAATCGTGCAAAAGAAACAGGCTATGCGAAGTTTACCGATATGGCGGTACGTTTTCAAAAGATGATTACATTTATTATTGAGGGATTGCCTGATGATACAATCGTATATTTTTGCACCATTGCGAGCAGACCGAAAACGGTAAAATTAAAGCGAAAAACAATCGGCAAAATGTTGGACAATCAGTTGACCGTTGAGGGACTGTTTTCAATCGTTTTGCTATGTCAAGCTGACGGTCAAAGTCATAGTTTCATAACGCAATCAGACGGACATACAACGTGCAAGTCGCCTATGGATATGTTTGATTTAGAGATTGATAACGATTTGAAAGCAGTTGACGAAAGAATAAGAGAATACTACGGAATGAATAAGGAGGATAAAAATAATGAATAAAATACAAGGATATGACGAGGCAGAATCGTACACAGGTGAGAGCAGAGCATTGCCGGCAGGTAAATATATCTGCGAAATCAAGGGTGCAAAAAGAGGTTGAAACCAAAAACGGTAAGAAACAGTTGGTATTGCAACTGGATATTGCAGAGGGCGAGTATAAAGACCATTACAGTAATTTGTATGCGGCGAATGTTGAAAGAAACGGAACGAACGCAAAGTGGAACAACGGCGGACTTTTTCAGACAAGGATACGAGGGTAAACAATTACCGTTTTTTAAAGGTATGATAAGTTGTATCGAAAAAAGCAATGAGGGCTATGAATGGAATTGGGACGAAAAAACGCTTAAAGGTAAGAAAATCGGTGTATTGTTCGGACGTGAACAATACATGATGAACGGTCAAAAAAATGGTCGACTAAGGCAAGAGCGGTAAGAAGTATCAAAGGATTGGAAAAGTCCGAAATTCCGCAGGATAAGCTACTTGACGGAAGTACGTCGGGATTTGATACAAGCGGATTTGACGATGAAGATGTATCGGAAGAAGATTTGCCGTTTTAATATAGATTAAGGAATGGGTGCTATGGAGAATGAAAACAGAATAACGATACCCGATTTCAGTAAGGACGATTTTTTAATATCATCAAAACCGTTTCAATGGATAATAGACCAAGCTGACGGCAACGAGTTTATCAAAGGTCAGCTTGTAGCGCAAATGGCAGAAAAAGCAAAGAAATTAAAAGTATCTAATTTCCGAACACAATTTTTCAAACTATGTCAGAGCGCAAAAGGGTCAAAGCATTGTTTACGGCAATGTAATGGAGTTCAGCGGTACTGCAATAATGTGGGACACAGGCGAATGGATTGCAACTGATGACGGAGTATATAGGTTCAAAGGACAGTTCAGTGAAAAGTGACGGCGTGTCCACACCCAATATTTATGATAACAAGATATTCGAATGTAGATACTGACGTTGAAAGTGTACAACTTGTTTACGGCAGACCGGGACGAAATTATAAAACTAAAATCGTCCCACGTTCTGACCGCCTTGCAAGTGCGAACAAAATCGTAAAATTAGCTGAATACGGTGTCGGTGTAACATCGGAAAATGCAAAGGCACTCGTACAGTTTTTAAGCGATTTTGAAAGCATAAATTATGACAAAATAATCGAAAAAAAATCGTGTGACCATATGGGTTGGGTAGGCAAAGGGTTTAAAGAATTTGCACCGTATATATCGGACTTGGAGTTTGAGGGACAGGACAGTTTCAGACAGTTATTTAATTCGGTAAGAGAGGTCGGCAGTTATGAAAAATGGCTTAAAATAATCAGAGATTACCGCAAAAACGGCAATATCGTTGTTCGTATGGTAATGGCGGCGAGTTTTGCGAGTGTGCTGTTAAAACCGCTCGGAGCGTTGCCGTTTTTCGTTCACCTATGGGGTGATACGGAAACAGGTAAATCGGTTGCGTTGCTTGCGGCGGTGTCTGTATGGGCTGAACCGGTTATCGGTAAATATGCCTATACATTCAATTCTACTGATGTAGGTAATGAATTATATGCGGCGTGTTTAAATTCACTGCCGTTATGTATGGACGAATTGCAGATACTGAATAAACGTTCGGATTTTGATGATATAATATATCGTCTGTGCGAGGGTACAGGACGTTTACGCGGTAAAAAGACGGTGGTATACAAAATATTAAGACGTGGCGAAATTGTATTATAACCACAGGCGAACGCCCGATAACATCAATGTCATCGGGTGGCGGTGCAGTCAACCGTGTTATTGAAATTGAATGTAACGGCGGTAAGTTCTTTAAAAATCCACGAGAATTTTGCAGAACGATACAATCAAATTACGGTCATGCCGGTAAAGAATTTGTTGATAATTTAACCGGAAATATCGCTGAAGCACGAGCATTGCACGAGAAATATATCAAGTTATTAGAGGACAATACAGAGGCAACGGACAAACAAATTGCGTCAGCGGCGGCATTATTAACGGCTGATGAACTGTCTGAACGTTGGATATTTAATGACGGTGTACGAATCAGTATAGATGATATTAAACCATATTTGCAGACCAAGGATATGTTGAACGTCAACAGACGTGCGTATGATTATCTGCGTGAAGAAATCATTTCAAATCACGATAATTTCACATCAAACGGCAATGAATGTTGGGGAATTATTAAAGACGGATACATATACATTTTGCGAAACAGATTTAATGCCATGTTGCAGGGCGGTAATTTCAATCCACAGTCAACACTTTCATGGATGGCACGAAACGGTAAACTTGCTAAAACAGATGGTCGTAATCTTGCTGTTAAAGTGCAGATAAACGGTACAAAAAGAATACGTTGTATTTGTCTGTATGAAGATGACGGTGATTTTATAGAAGAAGATGTTGATGATGAAGATTTACCGTTTAATATTTAATACAACTGCCCTAACTGCCCGACAAAACCGACCGAAAACAATATGTATATATTAGAGAATATTTTTCTGAATTATTTATAATTAATATATTTTCAAAAAAAAAAAAATATGAAAAAACGTGTAGGGCGGTAGGGCGATAATGTGAAAATAACGTAATAATGCGGTTTAAAAAGTGTCCTACATTCAATTTCAAAAAATTAGGGCGGTAGGGCATATATAAGGAGTTAAACAATGAAATTATTTGATTATCAAGAAAAAGCACTTGCATTGACGAGTGATAAAGATAATTCGGCATTTTACTATGATATGGGATTAGGTAAGACGTTTATAGGCAGTGAACGATTAAGATTATACGGCGAACGTGTGAATATAGTCGTGTGTCAGAAGTCTAAAATCAAAGACTGGTGCGAGCATTTCAAAGAGCATTATACGGATTATGCAGTATTTGATTTGACTGATAAAAAGGATATGCAGGCATTTATGATATATCCGATATATAAATGTATCGGTATCATAAATTACGAATTGGCTTACAGACGTGCAGAACTAAGACAATTAAAGGATTTTACAATGATGTTAGACGAAAGTTCGATGATAAAAAATGAAACTGCAAAGCGTACAAAGTTCATATTATCGCTGAAACCGTCACACACAATATTGTTATCCGGTACACCGACAGACGGCAAGTATGAGTTCCTGTATTCGCAGTTACGATTGTTAGGTTGGAAGATTACCAAAACGGCATATTATAACCGATACATAAAAACAGAATTGCGAAGTTACGGCGGCCCGACTTTCAGAGTAGTTACAGGATACAAGAATGTGAGCGAATTAAAGGCAAAACTAAAGGAATACGGAGCGGTATTCGCTAAGGCAGAAGAAGTTATTAAGTTACCTGAAAAGAAGTTTATCAAGGAATATTCAACAGTTTCATCAGACTATAAAAAGTTTATGAAAGACCGAGTAATTAAGATAGACGATAAAGAATTAACAGGTGACAGTACATTATCAAAACGATTATATGCACGAATGTTATGCAGTGCATATAGCAAAAACAAAAATCGCGATTAATTGATTTAGTTAATTCTACATCTGACAGGGTTATTATATTCTACAATTTCAATACCGAACTTGAAGCATTAAGAAAAGTGCTGTTTGATAGACCGATAAGCATAGTAAACGGACAGATCAAGGACTTAAAAGCATACGAAAATAACGATAATTCGGTTACGTTGATACAATATCAAGCCGGAGCTATGGGGCTTAACCTACAAAAGGCGAACAGAATTATATATTTTTCTCTACCGGAACGTTCGGAACTGTTTGAACAGTCCAAAGCAAGGATATGCCGTATCGGTCAAGAAAAAAACAATGCTATTATCACATAATGATGTGCCATAAGAGCGTTGAAGAAAAGATATATGAGTGTCTGTTAATGCGAAAAAGATTATACAGACGAATTATTCAGAAAGGAATTTGGCTGATGGCAGAGGAAAAGAATTTTGAAAATCGAGTTAAGCAATGGCTTAGAAGTAAAGGCTGTTATGTGGTTAAATATTATGGTTGCGGAGGTACAAGAGCGGGCGTTCCTGATTTGATTGTATGTGCAAATGGTAGATTTATCGGTGTTGAAATTAAAGCTGAACACGGTAAGTTGGCACCGTTGCAACGCAGTCATTTAGATAAAATATTAACTTCCGGCGGTGCAGTTACAGTCCTTAGACCGTCTGAATTTGACGGATTTAAAAAGTTCATTGAGGAAGTGCTGAATAATGATTGATAAAGCTACAAGAAATAAGCTGAAAGCTAAGGCAAACGAATTGTCGGATATATGTGTAACAGACGGTGAAAAGTTTGCAAAATGTTATGATGATATGTATAACAGCGGTGAATTTAATTGCAGGGGAATGTTTCATTACAGCACGATTAGTTGATTTGTACACTGCAATAAAACAGGGTATTATTGATAAAACTGACGGTGCTAAACAGCAAAGTGAAATATTTAAGGTGATTGAATTGGAGGAACAAGAATGAAGTTTAGAACAAAGCCGTGTGAAATAGAAGCAGTGCAATGGGAAGGGCATAACATTGATGAAATTATAAAATTTACAAATGGATTAGAAAAAACTATTATCCGTGTAGAGGGCTTAGAGCCTGTTATATTTATATCAACATTAGAAGGCTATATGAAGGCAAGCGCAGGCGACTACATCATCAGAGGACTACGAGGGGGAATATTATCCGTGTAAGCCTGATGTGTTTCAGAAAAAGTATGAGCCGTGCGAATAAGAGGTGACGATATGAGAACTGAACAATTTGAAAATATCATAAACAAACGCATAGAAACGTGTAAAAGCGTTCTATGCAGTAAAGTAGAAGAATACGCAACAGACGACAGGTTGCATAATTTCAAAATAGCGGGTGAATTGCAGAAATGCACAGCGGTTAAAGCGTTAGGCGGTATGATGGCAAAGCATACTGTCAGCGTGTACGATTTGATTGACGATTACGAACAGGGCAAGGCAATATCAAAAGAAATGTGGGCTGAAAAGATAGGTGACAGTATAAATTATTTGCTGTTGCTTACGGCGCTGTTGGAGGAAGATAAAAATTTTTGAGCCGATGAAAAGAGGAATGACATACGAACAAACAATAGAGGTTATTACAAATGCTATACAAAAAAGACGAAATGACTGTCGAACGAGATATGGCATTGGCTATTGTACAAAAAACATTAAAAAACAAATTCCCCAAAAAATAGAATTCGACGGCAATCAACTCATTTGTCCTAATTGTGGCAATGGTACAGATATATTATTTGGCGATAAATATTGCGTTGAATGTGGACAGCATTTAGATTGGAGTTGGGCGATTCAATGAGCGGAAAGTATAAAGGGATTTAAGGGTAGCGGCTACAACAAAAAGCCGCTACCGAAATACACAAATAAAACGTTGCTGAAAATTATTCGAGTGGCAATGGCGAGCAAGTTGGAAATTGATTGTAAGTATTGAGGAGGATACATAATGCGAGAGATACTATTCAGAGGTAAACGTATAGACAATGGAGAATGGATAACAGGCGGTATATTTCAGCAAAAAAGCTGATGATGTCAAAGATGAAGCAGTGTATATAATTGGTGGTTTATCAAATGATGTTGAATGGGCACATAGGGTTATACCTGAAACAGTAGGACAATTTACAGGAGTTACCGACGAAAAAGGAAACCGAGTTTTTGAGGGAAGTATATTCCGATATGAACCGCATTTCACAACGGAGAAAGCGTGTTTAGGGATAGTTAAATACAGAAATACATACGACAGACAACGTGCGTGTAATGACTGTGGTTTTGTCATAGAGTGGCAATATGAGCCGTTATTGACGCTACGAGAAGATTTATTATACTGGTGCGGTGACGGGAAATCAGCCAGTGTTATAGGCAATATACACGATAATACTGAATTGTTGGAGGAATAAGAAATGACAGTAAGGAAATTGTATGACGTTGTAGAAAGTCTTATCGAAGACGGTTACGAAGATTTTGAAGTTATGGTTGACAGTGATATAACTGATTATTCTCTTGTAGATGTTGACATTGACGAAATACACAAAGAAGTTAAGCTATGCTGTTGAGAAAGAGAGGTACAAAAAATGACAAACGATTTTAAAAAAGACTTGCTGGGCAACTGGCAATGGGAATTAACTTTGATGAAAATGCCGTTGTAATGGCAACGAGGATTAGTGATCGAGCTAATAAAAAGCTACGTCAAATGTTTATCTTAACGGTCAAGCAGAACATATACGCGCATTGATTGTTGAAATCATCAAAGAATATTTGGCGAATTTCGATGATAAAGAGGCAAGTTTTGAATTTGGGGCATTGATGATGTCATTTATGCTCGGTTATAAAAAAGATAGCGAGGAACAGGATAATGAAAGAATGGAAAGTCGAAAAGAATAAATTTGGTGAAGAGCGCTATGAATTACATTTCGATCAATTTTATGGAGATGACGAGGATGTAATTGCGAGTTTTGTTCAAGATGAAATGGATGATGAAGCATTTTATTATACATCAGAAGAATTAAATGCAGATAACGATATATTGTGGGCTGACAGCATAGAGGACGCAAAGCAACAAATCGAAGATATGCTAATTGAGCATTGGAAAGATGAGATTGAATATTTAGAAGAAAGATTAAAAGGAATTTCAAGAAAAACAAACGGATGAATAACAATGCAAGTAACTATAAGTGCAAACGGGAAGAACATAAAAGCTGAAATATCAGAAGAACAGGCTAAAATATTGGGATTGGTTGAGGATAAACCTAAAACAGGATATGAGAGAGTTAAAAAAAGATAGCATTTATTGTTTTAAGAATTCGGCAGGCGGCATTCAGGGTGTGACAGACGATAAATGTGTGTTGGACCAAGAATATTACGATAGCGGTAACTATTATAGCAACAAGCTGATTGCCGAGAACAATGCAAGGGCAGACAAATTACAGCGCTGCCTAAGGCAATGGCAGGCGGCACATGACCGAGCTATTTCGGCAAAAGATTGGAAAAATGATAAAATCAATAAATATTGTATTGCATATAATTATAGTTTTAATGAATTCAAAATAGAAATACATCAGAAAGTAAGACAACCGAATACTATATATTTCTCAACATTCCAAAAAACAGAAGAGGCTATTAACACATTTAAAAATGAGCTATTGTGGTATTTCAAAAGAATATCAGCAAAGATTAGACGAGTTGCAGAATGGATAAAGTAGCGAAGAAACGCAAGAAAATGCGGCAGAGATTGAAGCAGGAAGAACGACGCAAGGAAGAATCAGCATTGATTGAAAATTTCAAAAAAGTAGCTGAAAAGCATGGTGTCAAGAAATTTAATACTAAAAAGGCACTGCAAGCCTATAAAGTTGTCGAAGTTGAGGCAACCAAAGAGGCGATTGTTAATTCTGTTGTATTCGTTGTGTGGTATTTACATACAAAGTACGGTTGGAATCAAAAACGATTAGTGCGGTACATAACATATGCGCATAACTATTTACAACATATCGGCAACGAAACACGAACAGTAATACAACTAACTGATGAAATTAAGTCTGAGTGTGATTTTGATTATCAGTCATTAATGGTAGATTTTAAACCACTGACATTGAAAACAGATACCGTTGACGAAGATGGTATGAAGATGATTATATACAAAAATGCAGACGATACTTCCTGTGGCGCTATATCCGTTATATATGCAATTCGGTTGGCGTAAAAAACGTATGGCGGACATCGGACAAACTGCAAAAATTTGTATTAATGGATATGATGAACGGCAGAATAAAAACAATTAAAGATACAATCCGTAATGAATGTAAAATGGTATTTCATTCAGACGGACGCATTGAATATTTAGACAGGAGGAATTGATTTGACGAAAGAAGAGCTAAAACAGTATCGCAGTATTGTTGCAGAATTGAACGAGGTAAACGACAGGATAAACAGTAATACAGTACATGGTACTGTTACAGGCTCTGACAGCGAGTTCCCGTATGTCAAGCACTGTATTTCTGTGTCGGGTGTTGAGCCAACACATATATCTGATATTGTACTACGTCAACGATTGGAGCGGCAAAAAAACAAGATTGAATTGTTTGTTGCCGGTATATTAGACAGTGAAACACGTCGCATATTCCGATACAGGTACATAGACGGCACCGTAATGCCGTCATGGCAGTGGATTGCATTTAAGATAGGGCATTACGATGAGAGTTATCCACGAAGAAAACATAATAAATTTTTAAAAATGCCGAATTTGCCGAAAAAAGTGTGATACAATTTATAATGCGAAAAGAATGAGCAAACAAAAAAATAATGCAAAACATATATACAGTGCAATATTTTGTGTTCTATATCTTACCGCTCGTTATTTTCGTAAAAAGGTAGTGTATCATCGTGAGATGATGGGTGAATATCTCGTGTAATTGGTGGGAGAGGAGATATTAAAGTATAGAACATAGCTCAACGGGTTAGAGCGTCGCAGAGGATTATATAATCGGATTGCGGAGGTTGCAGGTTCAAAGCCTGCTGTTCGATTAGAACAGATTGTATGTGTTAATCATATGCAGTCTGTTTTTATTTTGGATAAAGAAAGGGACATAATTATGGAGCTATTACAATTAGTTGAAAAAATTCAAGAGCGTTTTCAGCATAGAAAAAATCGAAGATGTTGTTGATGAATTAAAATCAACATTGTTAAATGCAGAAAAGTGTCGAAAGCTATGTGAAGATTGGATTTTAATATGTCCCGATTTAACAATAGATTATATGCAAATGATATTTCAATATTATTTTGCCGACCGTAAAGAAAAAATGCAAGACTACACACCAAAAAGTCTTGCGGTAGCAGTTGCAGAATTATCAAAAAACAAAGATGAAAAGATTTGTTTGGATTTATGTGCAGGTAGCGGAGCGTTGACAATTCAAAAATGGAGCAAGAACAATGATTTAAAATTTATATGCAAAGAATATGACAATCGTGTTATTCCGTTTTTGTTGTTTAATTTGGCAATTAGAAATATTGATGCCGAAGTTATTCATTGTGATGTATTGTCAGATGAAATTTTCAGAACGTACAGGACACAAAAAGGCGATAGATTTGCAACAGTTAAAGAAGTAAATAAGAGCGAATTTAAAGCTGATTGTTGTATATCAAATCCGCCGTACAATATGAAATGGGAACAACCGGTGTTTGCACAATTACAGAATAGATTTTCACAATGCGAAGTACCACCGGAAAGTAATGCGAATTACGTATTTGTATTGACTGCGTTAGATGAAATTATGGACAAAGCAAGTTTTATATTGCCGAACGGTGTTTTAAGTACAGACAACCAAAAAAGGAAAAGCAAATAAGACAGTATTTAGTCGAAATGAATTTCATAGAAAGTATAATTGTATGTCCGGATAAAATGTTTGAAGTTACGTCAATACCAACGTGTATTATAACATTTAACAAAAATAAAAAACATTCAACGGTAGAAATGATTGACCTGCGACAGAGGTATGAAACAGAACAACGAATGCAAAACGGGCAGTTCGGCGGTAAAAAGTCACACTAACAGGACATACGCAAAAAGAAGTCAAGGTTATATCTGAAAGTCAGATACAAGATGTATTGATACAGATTGAACAGTACGGAAACATAGCGGGTTACTGTAAGGCAGTAAGCATTGAAGAAATAAAAAAACAATAATTATGTATTGGTGCCAAGCCGATACATAGAGTTTGAGAATATAGAAAATGCACATAGACCGTACAACGAAATAGTTGCGGATATTAACAGAATTATAACTGAAAAAATACTTGTAAACTAACAATAAACGAAACAATCGCCAAGTCTTTAGGGTTTGACATTGAACTGTTCAAGCAGGACAACGGTACAAATAATGATTTCTCAAAATTGACAGAAAAAATATGTGGTGAAAAGATTGAAAAAAATGATTATTTCAAAACAACAAAAAATAAAAATGAAATAACATTTTCAAATAACAGCAAAGAAAATATTTCAAGCATTCTTATGATGATATTTAACACGTGGAAACAACACATATATTATCTAAATCTTGAAGAAAACAGATATTTAGCGGAACTTCGGGACGCACTGTTGCCGGAACTGATGAGTGGAAAAATAGATATAAGTGATATATAAGCGGTGGAAAGGATAAAACAATGTTTGAAAGAATAAAAAAGCATATTTACGCAATAGAAGATATGAACGAGAACGTAAGAAGTTTATACGTAAATGGAATGAAGAAAATAAAAATTGGTGCGAGTGTCGGCATAGACGCAAAGCGTTTAAACGTGCAATGACAAAAAACGGTTATACGATGTAATCAAACAGAAAATGTGAAAGCGAGGTGATAAGAGTGACTGAAAAGCAAAAATTGTTTTGTGAGGAATATTTGATTGATTTGAACGCAACGCAAGCGGCGTTAAGAGCGGGTATTCGGAAAAGACGGCGTATTCGATTGGGAATGAAAACTTGAAGAAACCTGAAATTCAAGAATACATACAAAAACGGCTGAAAGAGAAAGAGGACGCTCTTATCGCCAAACAAGATGAAGTGTTGAAAACACTTACCGCCGTTATGCGTCGTGAGAAGCCCGAAACGGTTGTTGTGACGTGCAAAGTACGTAAGTCGTATTACGATGACAAAGGCAAAAAGGTTATCGACGAAGCAGAGCAACCGATGTGCGTTGAAATACCGACAAAGGTGTCGGACGTAAACAAAGCGGCGGAAATGTTGGGTAAATACTACGCATTGTTCACAGAAAAAGCTGAATGTTGACGGTGATATGGACTACAGCATTAAAATTGATTACGGCGGTGAGGACGAATGAATAAAATAACAGTACCGTTCAATCCGATATTCAAGCCTGTACACCAATGTAAAAAGCGTTATGTCGTAATGAAAGGCAGTGCCGGAAGTGGCAAGAGTGTTGATACCGCACAACTGTACATATTGCGTTTAATGCGTGACAAAGGGCGTAATTTGGTATGTGTGCGAAAGTCCGATATAACAAACCGTGACAGTACGTTTGCCGAGTTGGAAAGTGCCATAAACCGTATGGGTGTTGGCAGAGCGTGGAGAGTTACACAAAGTCCGTTGTCGTTCACCTGTATAAACGGCAACAAGATTATATTTCGTGGTGTCAACGATAACAAGCAACGCGAAAAACTGAAATCAATCACATTTGCGAACGGTAAACTTACGGACGTATGGATTGAAGAGGCTACGGAGCTTGTACAACAGGATTTTGAAATAATAGACGACCGTTTGAGAGGTGAACTTCCCGACGGTCTTTTTATCAGATAAAATTGACATTCAATCCCGTGTCATCAAGTCACTGGATAAAGAAAGTGTTTTTGATATACAGGACGACAATGTTCTGACACATCAAAGCACATATTTAACAAACCGATTTTGTGACGAGGCATACAGACAACGTATGCTACGTCGTAAAGAGGTTGACCCTGAGGGCTACAGAATTTACGGCTTAGGCGAGTGGGGCGAAACAGGCGGATTGATATTCTCAAATTATCGCATTGAAGAATTTGATACAGATATGAGCCGTTTTGACGCAATGGCAATAGGTCAAGACTTCGGATTTAATCACGCAAACGCAATTTTAACGCTCGGCTGCAAGGACGGCGATATTTACGTTTGTAATGAACTGTATGTACACGAAATGGACACAACTGAAATTATCACAAAGGCTGACGGGAATTTCAGCAAAAGTCTTGTAATGTGGTGCGACAGTGCAGAGCCGGACCGTATCAAGATGTGGCGAAAAGCAGGCTACAGGGCAAAAGGCGGTTGTTAAAAATCCGAACAGCATACAATCACAAATTGACTGGCTGAAAGGCAGAAAGATACACATTCACCCGTCTTGCGTGAACGTGATAAAAGAGATACAGCAATGGCGTTGGCGAGTAGATGAAAAGTCGGGTGAATATACAGACGAGCCTGTCAACGTTTTTGATGACGCAATGGCGGCGTTGAGGTACGGCGTTGAGAGTTGGCGCAAGGATAAAAAAGGCAAAAATCTATTCAAGAGAGGAGTACGGAATATGATAATTGATGAAGATATAGTCGCAGGCGGTGTGACACCGTTTATCATAACAAAATTGATTGAACGACACGAGCGAGAGCGACAGAGATACCGATTGTTACACGATTACTATATGGGCGATCACCGTATTTTAAACCGCAGAAAAAGGGGCAAAAACGTGGCAAACAACCGCATAATGTGTAATCACGCAAAGTACATAACGGATATGACGCAGAGTTATCTTGTCGGCAATCCTGTAACATACGCAGTATCGGACGAATACGATATTGAAGCAATCAAAAACGAATATTTGGAACAGGATATTCCGAGTGTGGACAGTGAAATCGTAAAAAATATGAGCATTTACGGCAAAGCATATGAACTGATTTATGCAGACGAAAAAAAGCAAGCCGAGAAGTGTACGATTGGATCCGGAGCATACATTTGTATGTTACTCACGGTCGGCATTTGAAAAGCCGTTGTTTGCGGTGTATTACTACAAGAAATACGACCTTGACGGCTACTGCACAGGCAGTATTTGTCGTGTGTATGATGAATCGTTTATATATACATACACAGGTCTTGACAGCTATACGGCATTGTCATTGCAAAATGTTGAACCACATTACTTTTTTGATGTACCTATTATCGAATACAGAAATAATACGGAAATGCAGGGCGATTTTGAACAGCTTATAACGCAGATTGACGCATACAATGTGTTGATGTCAGATAGAATTAATGACAAAGAGCAATTTGTTAATTCGCTGTTGTTTTTGTGTAATTGCGACCTCGACACCGAACAGGCAAAAAATTATTGGTAGAACGTATTTTAATGGGTGACGGTGACGCAAAAGCGGAGTATCTGTCAAAGGTACTGAACGAGGCTGATACAAAGGTGTTGCGTGATGACATCAAGGACGATATACACCGTCTGTCACACGTTCCCGACCTTTCCGACGAAAGTTTCGGCAACAATTTGTCGGGCGTGGCAATAAAGTACAAGCTATTGGGATTTGAACAGCACGTCAAGAACAAAGAGCGTAATTTCGCTAAAACATTGCGAAAGCGATTAGAGATTTACAACAATTTCTTAGTGACATTGAATGCAATGCAGGAAGTACCGTCGCACAGAGTTGATATTGGATTTACTTATAATCTTCCTGCAAACGAACTTGAAATTGCACAGATGATAAATTACCTCAAAGGTCTTGCTTCCGACGAAACATTGCTTGAGCGCCTGCCATTTATCACGGACGCAAAAGAAGAAGTTGAGATAGCACGAAGAGAGCAAGCGGAAAAAGTCTGCCGACGATATGCGTATCGCAGAAAATTCGGCAAGGAAAGTAAACTACAATGAAGAGTAAGGCATATTGGGTAAAACGTGCCGTTGAAGTTGAAAACATATTTGCAGTCGCAAGCGGACAGCGTTAAGGACGGCGTAATCAAGGCATATGAGCGAGCGATAAGAAATATAAACGGTGATATTGAAAGGACATTTAAAGCCTATATTTCGACTGATATACCCGAAAAAGAGGCACGCCGATTAATGAGCATAGCTGACAGCGACAAGCAATATGAAGAACTGCTCGAACTGTACGCCGAAACAGACGACAAGACGGTTAAAAAAGAAATTCTAAACCGCATAAATGCACAGTCATACGGTGCGAGAATTAGCCGATTAGAGGGATTGAAACGTAATGTGTACATCTATTTCAGACACGTTGCGAATGAGGCTATAAAGGAGCAAAAGAAACTGTATGACAGTGCGGTAAAGACGGCATATTATACAAATATATTTGATACCGCACAAGTTTTAAACTGCGGAATTGATTTTTCACTCGTTCCGCAAAGAGCGGTTAATATGGTGTTAAGCGAGCCGTGGCACGGTCACAACTACAGCGAAAGAATATGGATACACAACGACAGATTTATACAGGCAGTCGGACAGACGATTGAGGACGGTATTATCAGCGGTCACAGTGTAAGCCGTATGACCGACAAGCTGATTGATTACGTCAAGGATACTGCACCGGGTGGGATAAGAACATCAGCCGAAACACTTGTGCGAAGTGAAACGGCACATTTTATGAACCAAGGGCAGAGAATGGCATATGATGAAATAGGCATAAAACAGTATCGTTTTGTTGTGGCACTGTCTGAATTGACGTGCGACACCTGCGGTAATCTTGACGGCGAAGTTTTTGATGTAAACGCCGCCGTTGAGGGTGAAAACTTCCGCCGATACACCCACGCTGTCGGTGTGTTACGATTATGGCAGATGTGAATTTGACAAGCCGTATTGCTCGTGACCCGTTGACGGGTGAAAATTACAAGGTTGACGGTTCTATGACGTTTACAGAGTGGAAAGATAGTCTTTCTGATGAACAGAAAGCGGCAATGAAATATGTTGACAATTTCGGTGGAAGTGGTATAATAAATTATGCAAGGGCAAGTGACATCTTCTTGTATGAAAAGGATAATATACCATCATCGGCACAAATCTTGCCGGAGGATATTATAAAAAATCTCGAAATATCCTCAATCGGAAGAGAAACGATTAAATACATAGAGGATAACAATGTTGCAGTGTATTTGAATTATGAAAGGCAGATACATTTCAACAGAGGATTTCAAGAAGGTAATATTGTAAATGTTTTTTATGAGCAATATACTAAATGAAACGGTTGCAGCACAAACTGTTATACATGAGGTTACTCATGCAAGATATAATATAGGGAAGTGCCAATGGGCAGAGGCGGTATGCTTTGCACAAGAGAAGAAACATATAATC
>VOFC01006768.1_pt1 | contig 53189 bp, 83 predicted proteins | sample 5384161 | NCBI WGS metagenome assembly VOFC01 (sample SAMN12384722, study PRJNA508395) | human gut metagenome | isolation source: healthy gut B | host: Homo sapiens | reverse complement strand
GTTTGCGGTAACGATTTCACCGTCCGAAAATTCTATATCAATATTCTTTCCAATATGTATCGTGCGGAAAATCAGCTCTTAAATAAAATACTAATTTTCAACTTCAACTTCTGTACCGAAATCAACATAATACTCCAAATCATCTCTTGCACCGCCTGCCCAAGAATGATATGGGAAATTTCCGTGTCCCTTGTTTTTCAAGTACGCCGTCAATCGCATTTCTTTCAAAAAGCAAAGGCTCACCGCGTGTTACATAATTCGCATATGCGTGCGGATAACATCTTTTTGACCTTGCAGGTCATATGGATTAAGCGAAATATTTCTCTCGCCGTACGCTTCTTCGTCAGTAGCCTCCGATACACGTATTCTGTGCTCTGTTCCCGCAAAAAGCACCTTCTTCATATATACGTTCCAACACTTCTATCGGAATTCGATATTCAAAACTACCCGACGGAGCATATACGACCGTTTCTTTTAATGCACTGTCAAGCTGTACTTTTGAAGAAATAACAGTTATTTGCCGAAATATAAATTTTATCTCCTGCAGAATACTCACCCTCATATGTACAGTCAATTTTTCAAGCCTTGTTTTACAAACAATTCATTATTGTTTTTTTTTGTCTAAAATTCTTAATTTCATATTCATCTTCCTTTATTTGTTTTTCACATATATTAGTTTTTCATAAATATCCCTTGTGTATAACTTATCACATTTATTTCTTGTTGTCAATCGGTTTTATTTTTTGATTTATACCGTATTGACATCACCAGAATTTCTGTTATATTATGTACTCGTTATAACAGATAAGGAGCGGTCACATATGGCAAACGGATATAATCCCTTAAACGATTGGTTTTACCTCAATCGTCAAACACGAAAAAAAAAGGGTGACAGGCAATCTAATTTGCACTATCACCATTCATATGAAATATTTATCATTTTGAGAGGTTCTACAACATTGCTTGCCGATGACAAACTTATTTCAGTATCAAAAAACGAAATTGTTCTGTTAAAGCCGGATGATCTCCACAAAAACAACGGCGGTACGGAACACGAAAGATATGCACTTCATTTTACCGAACATTATCTTTCACAATATATGTTGCCTGACGCATACCAAAACTTGCTCAATATGTTTAACAATCAGAAAATACATTTGGATTCCGCACAATTCAGTTCTGTAATAGAAATAATACAACGTATGGAACAAAATCCGAATTACTCATATATTCACATTTGCGAACTGCTCACCATTCTTTCAAGCTATAAAAATACGGAAAAGAAAAAAGTTTCAGAAAAACACAGAACTATAGATTTAATTCTCGAATACATAAACAAGAATTATCAAACAGTTCAAAACCTTGACGATATTTCAGACGCCGTTCATATTTCAAAACCGCATTTGTGTAAGCTGTTTAAACAAAAATGAACATAACCGTTTCGGATTATCTGAATACAGTGCGTATAAACAACGCCTGCGAATTTCTTAGAAACAGTAAACACAGCATAACAGATATAGCTACCGCTGCGGTTATAATTCATCAACATATTTTTTGTAAAACATTTCGACATATCGTACATATGAGTCCCAATGAATACAGAAAACATATAGATACAAACTAAAAAATGAGTTCACATGGAACTCATTTTTTACATTCCCGTACTTCGAAACCGCCGTTTCTTTCGTCGGTAACATCATCATCAAAAGTAATTCCGTATTCTACAAATATTCCCTGACAAAATCCTGTACCTTTATTTACAGAAACGGTTTTATCTTCGTTTGTGTCGTTTGTGATTTTGCAGAATATATGTCCCTCATTATCGCTGTTATAATAATCACTGTCGATAATTCCGACGGTATTGTTCATCTGCACTCTGAACTTAAATCCCAAACCGCTTCTCGGATAAAGTTTCAGTACCCAGCCGTCATTGATTTTAACTCTGATACCTGTCGGTATTTTTATAGTTTCTCCAGGCTTTAATTCAAAAGCCATCGGCGCATAAAAATCATAACCTGCCGAGCCTGCCGTTGCTCTTTTTCGGAAGCTTTATATCTTCGTATATCTTTTTCTATACCATCTGTCACATAAAATGTGTCTGCCCAGTCTTTTTTGAATTGTTCAAAGCTGACTTTTTTCAAATTTAGCTACTCTCTGCATAAATTAACTCCTTTACTTAACCGCAAGAACAACCTTATCTATTTCAAGACTTTTCTGTACGTCTATAACTTTTTGGTTTGTACTTCCCCGCCACAAAAAGCTTATTATCTTTCAGACCGTCCACAAATTCGCCGTCCACCATTACGTCAACATATTTCATACACGGCAAATCTTTTACATCCTGCCAATCATAACCGCTGTAAATCCAAATGGTTTTATTCGGGAATTTTTCTTTAATTTCTTCAATAAGTGCTCCAACGTCTTTTTCGATTTTGTGTATGAAGAGGATCTCCGCCGCTGAATGTTATACCGGAAACATAATTTTTTTTCAAGTTCATCAAAAATCTCTTTCTTTGCAGCCTCATCAAATTCCAAACCGCCGTTTATATCCCACGTTACGGGATTTTGACAATTCGGACAATGATGTTCACAACCGGCAACCCACAGTACAACACGAAGTCCGTCACCGTTAAGCATATCATCTTTTGTTATATTATGATAACGCATTACATACTTTTTCCTTTCTGCGATTTCTGCCATTTTTGCATTGTTAAGTCTTGTATCGCCCTTAACTCTCGAATATGACAAGTAACCGTTCATTCTTTCGATTTTAGTAAGATTTTTACTTCCGCACTTCGGGCACACGTCCATTTCAAGTTCTTCATATCCGCAGTCGTCACAATACGCAAGCGACAAGTTTACACCCTCATAAAATCCCATATCCATTGCACGTCTTACAAGAGTTTTTATAGCCTCTCTGTTGTAGCTTATAGGGTATTTTACATACTGAATTTTACCGCCGTTTGAAAGCTCCCAGAAACGTTTTTCAAGGTCTTGTTTTTGAATCGGAGTAATATCCTCCGTAACGTGACAATGGAAACTGTTTGAGACATATTCTCTGTCGGATACGTTTTCGATTACGCCGTACTTCTTTCTGAATTGTGTAACCTGAAGTCCGCAAAGTGACTCGGCAGGTGTACCGTATATGGCATAAAGTTTTCCGTCCTCAGCCTTGAATTGATTTACTTTTTTCATTAATATGCTCAAGTGTTCTGATTGCAAATTCACCGTCTTCGACAAGTGAACGCTTATTATAAAGCTGTTGCAATTCATTAAGCGCCGTAATACCGAATGACGCTGTTGCAGTCTTTAAAATAGGCTTTATTTTATCATGTATTCCAAGATGACCGCCGTAGAAACCGCCCTCACAATATGCAAGCGGATTTGTAGACGCACGCATTTCGCCAAGATAGTCATATGTACGCAAGTGAAGTTGTCTGATTAGGTTTAAGTAATAATCAAGCACGTCAAAAAACGGTTTATTTTCCTGTTGAGCCTTTGCCAAAATCATAGGTAAATGAAGCGACACAGCACCGATATTAAATCTTCCGACAAATACAGGCACATCATTTTCATCAGCCGGTTTCATACCGCCCTTTTCGTACCAAGGTGACAAGAATGCACGACAGCCCATAGGTGAAACGATTTTACCGTATTTTTTATACATTGACGCAATATATCCCTCACCCGAAAGGCTTAGCCAATCAGGGTACATTGTCTTTGAAGAACAGTCAATTCCCGCCTCAAAAACATCTTCCAAAGGACCGCCCTCACCGTGAAGTTTTTCGTCATACAAGAACACTACTTTAGGGAACAAAACAGGCTTTTTGTGTCCTTTTTTGCCTTGTCCGTTCTTTCTGACTTCAAGCATAGTCTTTGACGCCATCTTTGCAAAACGTCCCGTACCCGTACCGATAGTAACGGTTATGAACGGATAATCTCCACGGCTCGACGATACCGAATTAAATTTATATTCCCAACCTTGGAAACCCTGTTCAAAATCTCTTTGAATATCTTGTATTGCGATTTCTTTTGATTTTTCTTCGTCAAGTCCGATATTCTTATATTTTTTCTATATAATATTTATATGACTTTTTCCGCATACGGCTCTAAAAATAAGGTCTGCCGACGGAACTGTAAAGCCTCCGTACTGCTGGCTTGCCGCAGACAAAAACAATATCGCCTATAACATCAAATGCAACGTCAAGAGTTTTCGGCTCGTTATACCAAAGATTACCCATTTCAAAACCGCCCTGCAAAACGCTTTGCACGTCAAAAAGACAGCAGTTCATCGTATCACGTCTTGCGGACATATCATGTACATAAATATAACCGTCACGACACGCTTGAAGTTCTTCTGTTGTAAGGAAAAACTTCTTGTAAAGTTCTTTATTAAGTTGATTAAATATAAGACTTCTCTTTGTCGAAACAAGCGCACTGTCAGTATTTGAATTTTCCTTTTGTCACCGATATACATAATCGACTGACTTTTCTTATAAACTTCATCAAGCATTTGTACGAAGTCCTGCTTTGTAATTTCTGTAATCACGATAACTTTTCGCAACTTTCGGATTAACTCTTTCAAGTGCTCCCTCTACAATGTTGTGCATTTCGGAGATTTCAATTTCTTCCTTACCCATTTTTCTCGCCTCGTCCTGAACGAAACGGCATATAAAGTCAATCTCCTCATCCGTAAATTTTACATGCACGAAAGGCTGATTTATTTACCGCAATAACGACCTTTGCACGTTAAAAGGCTCTTTTGTATTGTCCTTTTTACTACTTTCATAACTAAATTACTCCCTCAAATATCGTATCCCACTTATCTCAAACCACAATATATTGTGTTTGACTAACTGTTTTCTAATTATAGCACCCTATATCTATTTTTTTTCAATTACACGTCCATTACCGCTTTATTACAGTAATATTACAAGCATTTACCTTTCGATAGGTAAGCCAATTTCTGTACTTCAACGCAAATATTACATGGTTAACTTATTTAATTTTGAAAATACTATAACTATTAACTTCGGGAGGTATTATATGAAAATACTGTTTAATTCAATACATCTTTTCCTTTTTTTCCCTGTATGTTGATTTTTATAAATACCATTTTGATTGCGCCGTCAAAAAACGTCTGAAAAACGGAAAAGATATTTCCACAAAGAAACTTACGCAAATGTCCGATAAATGCTATTATCTGTTTAACAGTTTTATCGAAAAAGAAAAAAGACTTCGTTTGAAAATGACCAAAGCATAAAAAATGCTTTGGTTTTTTATTTTAAAATCTATATACTCCCCTGTTTTTAGAAAAATATTCATATTTAACACAAAATATTGTGTTCCGCCCTTGATTTTGAGTTTCAAAAGTGATATTATATATATATGTATATATAACTAATACACATTAAAAGGGAGTTTTCTCTCTTTAATAAGAGAAAAAAGAGGAGGAATTAATTCCGATGGGAAGAAAAATGAAAACCATGGACGGTAACAACGCCGCCGCTTATGCTTCATATGCATTTACGGATATCGCTGCTATCTATCCTATCACACCATCATCCACAATGGCAGAAGTAACCGACAAATGGTCAGCTGCCGGACAGAAAAACATTTTCGGACGTACTGTAAGAGTGGTTGAAATGCAGTCTGAGGCCGGTGCCGCAGGTGCAGTTCACGGTTCACTTACAGCAGGTGCTCTTACAACAACTTATACAGCATCACAAGGTCTTTTTACTTATGATTCCGAATATGTACAAGATGGCAGGTGAACAACTTCCTTGCGTATTTAACGTATCGGCAAGAGCGTTGGCATCTCATGCGCTTTCAATCTTCGGCGATCACCAGGACGTTATGGCCTGTCGTCAGACAGGTTTTGCTATGCTTGCGTCAACTAATCCGCAAGAAGCAATGGACCTTGGTGCAGTTGCTCACCTATCAACAATAAAGGGTAAAATTCCGTTCATTCATTTCTTTGACGGTTTCAGAACATCTCACGAATACCAGAAGGTAGCTTGTTGGGATTATGCAGATCTTGCAGATATGCTTGATTGGGATGCACTAAACGACTTCAGACGTAAGTCACTAAATCCTGAACATCCTGCTCAGAGAGGTACAGCTCAAAACCCTGACGTATTCTTCCAGGCTAAAGAGGCTTCTAACAAGGCTTACGATGCAATTCCTGAAGTTGTTGAAGAATACATGAATAAGGTAAACGAAAAAATCGGCAGCGATTATAAGCTATTCAACTACTACGGTGCAGAAGACGCTGATGAAGTTATTATCGCTATGGGTTCAGTGTCTGTGATACAATCTCGAAACTGTTGATTACCTAAACGCAAACGGCGCAAGGTTGGTCTTGTTAAGGTTAGACTTTACAGACCTTTCAGTGTTAAGCACTTGGTTGCAGCTATTCCTTCAACAGTTAAGAAGATTTCTGTTCTTGACAGAACAAAAGAACCGGGTTCAATCGGTGAACCTCTATATCTTGATGTTGTTGCGGCACTTCGTGAAGGCACAGAATTTGCTAATGTTCCTGTATACACAGGCCGTTACGGTCTTGGTTCAAAGGATACAACTCCTGCTCAGATCGTTGCTGTATTCAACAACACAGACAAAGCACAGATTTACAATCGGCATCAATGATGACGTTACTAACCTATCACTTGCTCTTGATGAAAACCCTGACACAACTCCGGCAGGTATCACAAGCTGTAAGTTCTGGGGTCTTGGTGCAGACGGTACAGTCGGTGCTAACAAGAACTCTGTTAAGATTATCGGTGACCACACAGATATGAACGTACAAGCTTACTTTGACTATGACTCTAAGAAGTCAGGCGGTCTTACAGTATCTCACTTTACGTTTCGGTAATGCTAAGATTACTTCAACATATCTAATCAACAAGGCTGACTTTGTTGCTTGTCACAAGGCATCATATATCAGACAATACAATATGGTTGAGGACGTTAAGCCGGGCGGTGTATTCCTACTTAACTGTTCATGGAATGCAGAAGAACTTGAAGAACATCTTCCTGGTCAGGTTAAGAAGTATATCGCTGACAACAATATTCAATTTTATACAATCGACGGTGTTAAGATTGGTAAAGAAATCGGTCTTGGCAACAGAATTAATACTGTTCTTCAATCAGCATTCTTTAAACTTTCAAAGATTCTTCCTGAAGAAGACGCTATTAAATATGAAGGACGCCGCAACTGCATCATATTCAAAGAAGGGTGACGCTATCGTTAAGATGAATCACGATGCTATTGATGCCGGTGCTCAGCAAATCGTTAAGGTTGAAGTTCCTGAAAGCTGGAAGAACGCTCAAAGTGAAGATCTTTCAGTTAAGCATGACGGTGAAGGCAAGCTAATCGACTATGTAAACGATGTACTTGTTCCTATCAACCAATTCAGAGGTATGCAATTACCTGTTTCTACATTCGAGGCTTATCAGACAGGTGAAGTACCTCTGGGTTCATCGGCATTTGAAAAGAGAGGTATCGCAATCGACGTTCCTGTTTGGAATAACGAAACTTGTATCGAATGCGGTAACTGTTCATATGTATGTCCTCACGCTTGTATCCGTCCTGTAATTCTTACAAAAAGAAGAACTTGACAATGCTCCTGAGGGTATCAGATACCAAAATGCAATGCAGCTTGACGGCTATTACTATGCTATGGCTATTTCAGTTTATGACTGTACAGGTTGCGGAAGCTGTGCTAATGTTTGCCCTGTAAACAACGCCGGCAAAAAAGCTCCTGCCCTTGTTATGACATCATTCGATGATGAAACAGCTAAGGAACAGGAAAAGTATGATTACCTTGTTCAGCTTGCAGAAAAGCAGGAAGTTCTTGACAAGTTCAAGATTTCAACAGTTAAAGGCAGCCAATTCAGAAAGCCTTACCTTGAATTCTCAGGTGCTTGTGCTGGTTGTGGTGAAACACCATACGCAAAACTTGTTACACAGCTATTCGGTGACAGAATGTACATTGCAAATGCTACAGGTTGTTCATCAATTTGGGGTGGTTCTTCACCATCTACACCATACACAATAGACGTAAACGGCCACGGTCCTGCTTGGGCTAACTCATTATTTGAGGATAACGCCGAATACGGTCTTGGTATGTTCATCGCTCAAGATACATTGAGAAATACAAACATCGCTAAGCTTGAAAAGATAGCTGAAGAAAATGCAGATGTTAAGCCTGTTGTTGACAAGTTCATTGAAACAAAGAATGACGCTGCCGCAAACAAGGTTGCTACTGACGAACTTCTAAAGGCTATTGCTAATATTAATTCTAAAGAGGCTAAGGACGTACTTGCCGATAAAGAATATCTATCAAAGAAATCTTGCTGGATATTCGGTGGTGACGGTTGGGCTTACGACATCGGTTACGGCGGTGTTGACCACGTACTTGCTTCAAACGAAGACGTTAACATCTTTGTATTCGATACAGAAGTTTACTCAAATACAGGCGGTCAGTCATCTAAAGCAACACCGACAGGCGCAATTGCACAGTTTGCGGCAGCAGGTAAGCAGGTTAAGAAGAAAGATTTGGCAGCGATTGCAATGAGCTACGGTTATGTATACGTAGCACAGGTTGCTCAAGGTGCTAACCAAGCTCAACTTCTTAAAGCTCTGCTTGAGGCTGAAAGCTATCACGGTCCTTCGCTTATCATCGGTTATGCTCCCTGCATTAACCATGGTATCAAGGGCGGTATGAGTATTGCTCAAACAGAAGAAAAGAAAGCCGTTGACGCAGGTTACTGGCACTTGTTCAGATTTGACCCAAGACTTGCTTTGGACGGCAAAAATCCGTTCCAGCTTGACTCAAAAGCTCCTACAATGGATTATGAAGACTTCATCATGGGTGAAGTTCGTTATAATTCACTTGCTCGTTCAAACCCTGAAAGAGCTAAGGAACTATTTGCAAAGGCTAAGAAGAATGCAGAAGAAAAGTATGCACATCTTGTTAAGCTTGCTCAAGGCGAATAATTTTAAATATTATAAATGGTTGGTTCATTTTGAACCAACCATTTTTTATTGCTATAACATTACCGAACAGGAACAAAAAATAACGCTGATAAACAGCGTTATTTTTTCAGACTGTTGACAAATTGTCCGGAACGTGCAATATATTATTTTTATATTTTAGAGTTTAATTTATATCTATAAAAGCAACAGGCAAGCCTTCTTCGATATACGGGCTTGCCTGTGCATTTTGCGAAAATAAACTCTAACGTACAAACGTACGCCGACGAGTTCATTTTCGCAAAATCCGAACTAATTTCTCAACCTCTGCCAGCGTGTAAAAAAAATAACGCTGATAAACAGCGTTATTTTTTATATCTTATCAATTTTCATTTGTCCGTATGATATGTATGTAAATCCCATTTTCTTATACAGCGATATTGCTTTTTACATTATCTTTAACGACTTCAAGTCTGAAACGCTTTGCATCACTGTATTTGTCGAATAAATAATTAAAATACCGTGTCGCCACACCTTTTCCACGAGCATTTTCATTTACATATAAATCAATAATCTGTACGCATATACCGCCTACTTCAGTTTCATAATAAGTCGTCACATAAGAAAATCCGACAACCTCATTATCTTCACAAAATACAAAACCAATTAAGCCTTTATCTCCGCTTATTGCCGCATCAATATTTGTTTCAATAATATTCATAGGCACTTCGTGGTCAAGTGCATCACTGCAATAAAATGCTTTTCATAATTCAAGCACTTTATCTCTGTGACTTTCATTCATTATTTCAATTTTCATTTTAACCGCCTATCTGACATTCAAGTCCCGATTTTTTAGCAACTTCAAGAAGTTCTTGCATATACTCGTTAGGAATTAAATCAATTCCGTCAAGTTTGTATTCCCTACCCAATCCGTCATATTTGCCTTGTCCGAGTCTGTGGTATGGAAGTAAATGAAGTTTCTTAACACCTTTCAAACTTGCAGCAAACATTGCAATGTCATAAATTTCTTCCGGTGTTGCGTTAAATGTCGGTATAACAGGCACTCTTATTGTCAAATCAACCATTCCCGACTCTGCAATTCTTTTTGCGTTTTCGTGAATAAGTTCATTGGGCTGAGTGGTAAATTCCTTGTGCTTTGCACTGTTCATATGCTTAATATCCATAAGCACATAATCAAGATACGGCAAATACTTTTTCTATAAACTCCCAACGTGCAAAGCCCGTTGTTTCGATAGCAGTATTTATACCGTAATCCTTACAGGCGTGCAAAAGATGCGGTCCGAAATTCGGTTGCAACAGGGCTTCACCGCCCGACAAAGTCACACCGCCGCCACTGCGGTTATAATAAAATGTATCCTGTAAAATAGCCGGCATAACATCTTCAACAGTCACATCATATCCCATAACTTTTTCTTTTGCCCTCAAACATCATGGTCTGTATATCAAATTCCTGTGATTCCGGATTACAGCACCATCTGCAACGCAAAGCACAACCCTTTAGGAATACGATTGTTCGTATTCCGGGTCCGTCATGGATAGAATATTTCTGTATATCAAATATTCTGCCTTTCGCTTTCATATAATTTTCCATATTAATTATTCCTTATGCGTTAAATGCTTGTTCTGTTCTGCTGATAATATCGTCCTGAAGTGCCTTTGAAAGTGATGTAAACAAAGCACTGTAACCTGCAACACGAACTACAAGTGATTTATAATTTTCCGGATGTTTTTGTGCGTCAAGAAGTGTTTCCTTACTTACAACATTAAACTGCATATGCATTCCCTTTTGGTCAAAGAATGCTCTTATGTATGACGCAAAGTTCTGAAGTCCTGCATTTCCGCTCAATGCTGACGGGTGGAACTTCTGATTGTAAAGTGTACCGTTTGATGCTCTGCCATGTTCAAGTTTTGCAACTGAGTTTGCCGCAGCTGTAGGACCTTTTGTATCAGCGCCCTGTCTTGGACCTACACCGTCCGCAATCGGTGTATTGGCAAGTCTGCCGTCAGGTGTCGCACCTGTCTGCTCACCAAGAGGAACGTTAGCCGATACAGGATACAATCCTGCCTGGAACATACCTCCGCGAGGATTTTTATGTTTTTCAAGTTCTTTTGCGTATATATTAGCCACATCACGAGCTAGCAAGTCAATTTCTTCAATGTCGTTTCCGTACTTCGGAAGTTCATTTATCATATCAAGTATTTCTTCATAACGCTTTCTCTTGCCGGATCCTGTTCACCTGTAAGGAACATTCTGCAAATATCGGCAACTTGGCTTTCGGTAACACTCTTGCCTGCTTTAGCAAGATTTATAACAACCTCTTGAGTCGCATTTTTAGCCGCCTTAGGACTTAAACCTTGTCCGTAATTATGGATAAGTGCGTCTTTAAGTTCCGCCATTGTGACTTTCTTTTCATCAAATACAAGAGTCTTAACTGCCCAAAGTCCGTCTGCCATATTCGCAATACCGAAGCCTTGCGGACCTGTGAAGTTATAATGAGCACCGCCCTCTTGTACAGTCTTACCCTCTTTAACACAATCTTCAACCATACATGACAGGAACGGTAGAGGAACTCTTTCCGAATGTGCGGTATCTATCGCATTAATAGCATTAACCATAAGACCAATCATATAAGTTTCCTGTGCTTTATATGCGTTGTAGAATTCTTCAAATGTCGTCATATCTTCAACATTGCCTGTCTTGATACTGATTTGAGCGCCCTTATCAACACCGTTTGAGAACACAAGTTCAAGCGGACGGCACATATTAAAGAATGCCGCGTCATGCCAACCGTCTGTCTTAAACGGTTTCTGCGGTTCAACACAACCTATAATGCCGTATTCCCTCGCATCTGCAAGAGTAACACCTCTGCTCATAAGTGCAGGAATGATGACTTCATCGTTGTAGTACGCAGGCAAGCCTACACCTGTTCTTGTAAGCTCTGCGCATTTAATCAAAAATTCATTTGGCGTGCCGTTCCATATTCTGACAGAGAATGACGGAGCAGGTAATTGAGTGTGCATTGACGCTTGAATACATAGGAATGACAAGTCATTTGTTGCGTCAATTCCTTCAGCGTTTTGTCCGCCCGCCGTCAAATTTTGGAACAAGCTGTATCCGGCAAAGCCGTATGACGATGCCTCATCTCTTGCTTTATTAAGGTCGTTAAACTTAACCCAAATACAGTCAAGTATTTCCTGTGCAAATTCGCGTGTAAGCGAACCGTTGTCAATGCCGTTCTTATAATACGGATACAAATATTGGTCAAAACGTCCGGCAGAAATTGAGTGACCGCTTGATTCGATTTGAAGTAACATCTGTATAAACCAAAATGTCTGACAAGCCTCATAGAAGTTTCTTGCAGGATTTTCAGGCACGTTTGCACAGTTGTTTGCAATTACAAGCAATTCTTGTTTTCTTGTCGGATTTGTACACTTTTGAGCCATTTCATAAGCAAGATTTGCGTAACGTCTTGCGTAATTTATAACCGCATTACATGAAATTATAATTGATTCAAGAAATTCGTGTCTTTTGGCATAATCAGCATCATACACGTTGCACTTATTCAATTCTTCCGGAACTTCCGCAATAATCCCCTTGTAACCTATTCTCATAACTTTACCGTAGTCAACTGTAACGTGTCCGATACCGTTATAGAAATAGTTACCCGGTGTAAAAATGTTGTGTTCAATCGCCGCAGCAGCCTCAGGCGCCATATATGAAAGTGCTAAATCGCTGTTTGTCTTGTTCTTCCAATAAGGAAAAATCTTTCTAAGTACAGCCTTGTTTTCCTCTGAAATATGGAATGGATCTGCCTCACGAAATTCGATAGTATCAAGCTCGCTTTCAAGCCATTCATACGAAAACTCAGGGAACACCTGACAGCTCCTCGGTGCTTTTGTCGAACTTCCGACAATAAGTTCGTTATCTCTGATTGTAATAGGAATATTGTTAAGTATATGTTCAAAAGCCAAAGCTCTTCTCTTTACAGTCGGAAGTTGTTCAGTCTGCTGATAACTTTCCGTAATAAGTACCGCTCTGTCTACCTCGATTTCAGGCATTTTGCGATACAATTCTTCCTTTAGCTTTTTAATTCTGTCAGTCATAGGAATGTTTGTTGTATTAAATGTTCTCATACTCTTCCCTCACTTAATTATAGTAATATCAATTTACTATAATTATATCACATATTTATTACATTTTCAATACTTTTTAATAGCTAAAGACTGTTAAATTAATAACTATATTCAACAAAAAAACAGATAAAATCGTCACAACGATTTTATCTGTTTACAATTACATTTCTACATTAAAATATCTTTTTGCATTGTTAAAGCAAATATCCTCAACTATCTTTCCAAGTGTATCAAAATCATCCGGAAATTCGCCGTTTTCAACCCACTCACCAAGCATATTGCAAAGAATACGTCTGAAATATTCGTGACGTGTGTATGAAAGGAAACTCCTCGAATCAGTAAGCATACCTACAAACTTATTCAATGCACCCAAATTCGCAAGTGCTTTCATTTGTTCAACCATTCCGTCACGTTGGTCATTAAACCACCATGCCGAGCCAAACTGCATTTTTCCTGCCGTTTCGGCTGATTGGAAGTTACCGAGCATTGTTGCAAGAACATAATTATCCTTTGGATTTAATGTATAAAGAATCGTTTTCGGCAGTCCGTCGTTACATTCCATTTCGTCAAGCAAAGCCGAAAGGTCTGCCGCAATTTCGTAATCTGCGATTGAGTCAAAACCGACATCTGCGCCGAGTTTTTTGAACATAGCAGAATTATTGTTTCTCAAAGCACCGATATGTAACTGCATTGCCCAATCAAGTTCACTGTACTTTTTCGCAAGTCTTATAAGTGTTTCGCACTTAAATGCATTTATTTCATCGTCACTTAAATTTTCACCGTTCATTTTCTTTTGCAAAAAATATCGTCTGCGCTATAATCTCTGTTAAACGGTACACCGTCAAGAGCATGGTCGCTTATACGACAACCTGCATTATGAAAATAATCAATTCTTTCATTGACTGCAGTTATAAGTTCGTCATAATTTTTTTATGTTCATACCGCATATATTTCCAAGCGCTTTGATATAATCCGTAAAAATCGGTCTTTTTCGATATTTATTAATCTGTCAGGTCTAAACGCAGGTAAAACTTTTGCTTTTTATATGTCCCTTTTCGGCAATTAATTTGTGATATTCAAGCGAATCAATAGGGTCATCGGTTGTGCAAAGTACCGCGACATTTGATTGATTTATAAGTGTTGACGGGCTCATTTTTGTTTCTTTTATAACCTTGTTGCACTTTTCCCCATATTGTATCGCAATTTTCCGCCGTAACAACTTCATCAACATTAAAATATCTCTTTAATTCAAGGTGTGTCCAATGATAAAGTGGATTGCCTATAGCATACTGCAAACAGCCACAAAACGCTTTAAATTTATCATAGTCGCTCTTGTCACCGGTTATGTAACTCTCGTCAATACCGTTTGAACGCATATATCTCCACTTATAATGGTCACCGCCCAAGAAAATCTGAGTAATATTTTCAAACGGCTTGTCCTCATACATCATTTGAGGGCTTAAATGACAGTGATAATCAAAAATCGGCATATCCTTTGCATAGTCATTAAACAGCTTTTACCGCCGTTTCATTATTCAACATAAAATTATCGTCCATAAACTTTTTCATTACCATTACCTCACAGTATTATTTTATATTCTTATTATATACTCAAAACAGAATTTGAGCCACATATATTTTGCTTTAATTCAGCTTAAATCTTACAAATCTTGCTTAACATTTATTATATCACATTTTCATACAAACGCAACTCATTTTTGAATTGACCGCACACAAAAAAATTATGCTAAAATTATTTTGAGGTGAGTTTGATTGGAAAAGACGATACGACGCGTTATGTATGACAAATCTTATACATATACTTACAGAACAGGTATGTCCGAAGGACCAATTCTCGGCAATCATATGCACATATATTACGAATTTTTGCAACTTATTGAGGGCAATGCGCTTTACAATGTCGAAGGCACGGAATACGAAATTTCTTCGGGCGATTTATTAATCACCAATCCAAACGAATTTCACTTTATTACGTTTCCGAAAAAAAGCGTTTATCATCGTCAGTTTTTGCAGATACACAGCAGCTTTGTTTCATCAATGAATCCGCATATTTTAGACACTTTAAATGTCCGAAAATTCGGAACAAACAACAGAATACCAGCTGAAATATTCAATAAATACAATCTCGGTGATATTTTCAAAGGCGTTGAACATTACTCTGCAAACCCAACAGATGATACTGATTTTATGGTTTCCACATATGCCGCACAACTTGTCGTAAAACTGAGTGAAATTCTTAAAAAGAATTTCTTGTAAACGACACCTCCTCAAAAAATAAACACATCAAAGAAATTCAAAACTACATTGAACAAAATTTCACACGCAATTTGAATATTGATGATATTGCGGAACATATGTTTTTAAATAAGTCATATATCAGCCGTCTTTTCAAAAGCGAAACAGGTCTTACAATATCCGTTTATATAAATATGCGCCGCGTTATGATGGCAAAAAAATCTGTTGCTTGCTGGCGAAAAATGCAATGGACATTTTTTATCAATGCGGTTTTAGTGACTACACCACTTTTTATCGTGTGTTTAAAAAAATACACCGATATGTCACCCGAACAATTTAAGAAAAAGCACTCAAATATATAAAAAGCGACTTGATAGTCGCTTTTTTGTATTAAACATCAAATTGGTTTATGTACTTTTTAAATGCTCTGAAATCTTCTTTGTTAGGACAACTTCACCGTAGCAATAATCCTTATTTCTTATCACTCCCCCCATATTCTTTTTACCTTGTCTGCAAATCTTCTTATAAAGTTTTCTTTGTTTAGAATAAAACTTGCTTGTTAATAAAGTTGCAAACATAATTATATCAGCGTCCGCATCTTCTAAATCAACCTTAAACTTTATTGCATCATCACAACCACATTTACAATCCAAAAATCAAATTTGTCTTATCCTCTGTCATAAATACCGCCATACTGTGTTTCCTCCTTACACATATTTTTTACTTATAGTAGTTTTTATTGTTTATATAATACACCAAACAAAGTCCGTAAAACAGGACTTTACAAAAAATGAGTCCGACTTTGTGCCGAACTCATTTTATATTTTATTCAGTTATATCTTCACTTACCATTGTAAGATTATCAAGACCTACCGTTCCGTTAGACTTTGCGGCTCTAAGGTAGAATGAGCCTATTTCCGTTATATCATTTGAACTGTAGAAATCCAAATCATTAAGTTCGGCTGTTATGTCGCTGTCATTTTCAAAGTCACATTAATTTTCTTTGTAGCGAAATTAATTTCAGCGTTTAGGTGTATCCATGAACCGACAAAATCGCTTGACACTGTTTGACCGTTTACAAGCAATGTACTTCCGGAATTGTATTCAACCGCAATTATATGTCCGTCATATTTTTTACTTTTGTTTACAAAGCCGTAATTCACGTTGTTACTGTCAAATTTCGGTGATGTATCGCCGATTGAGAATTGACTGTTACCCGCAGTTCCCTTTGGTGCAAATTTAATATCGGCATTTACCGTAACCGTTTTATTTGTACAATCTATAGTATCAAATTTCTGCCATACTCCTACCGTTGAACCCGTTGACGCATAGCTTAAATAACTGTTTTCATTATCATTTGCAACAGTCAATTTAGGATTTCCGCCGCCGTATGTCAATGCACTGTCATCAATAGTATAATTTTCAAAATCGGCATAGAAATCATATTCGCCGCCTACATCATATACAAGAGTAAATATGTTATTCTCCTCAAGTTTATCTTCAGTATATACCGACTTTTCGGCATTATACTTATATGTGTACACCTTACCGTCACGTTTAACAACTTGGTCTTTACGGTAATCAGCAGAAACGGTATACTTATCTCCGACATAGAAATCGCCTGTTTCCGTTACGCTTTCCATAATATCATTACCTTGATTGTCTTTAAATTCAATCGCAATATCCGCCTTTGTTAAATCCATTACAGAAACCATTGGTACAGTGATATTTTTCGATTCGGTTGCCTGTGAAAGTTCAAGTTTTTGTCCTGCGTCACGGTAGCCGTCTGCTGTTGCACTGATTAAATAATCCCCTCGCAAAGCAAATATTCACCGTTTGAATTAGGTGTAAGCACTGCACCGCTTATACCGTCTTTAACAACAATATTTGCGTCAACACTTTCCTTGCTTTTGAATCAACCGCACCGAATGTCATTTTATACTGCGGTCCGCTGACTTTGCCGATGCTTACATTATCAACAATACACGATCTGTCGGCATATCCATGATTTGAGCTGAAATTTATACCGCCAAGACTTCCTGTGCTGTCACCGATTTTGCCTGTAAATTCAGCAGTCTGTCCGCCGTCATATGATACGGTCACATACGCCTTATTTGAACCGAAATCAATTACATTTTTTAAAGTGAGTCGGTTTATTTGATGATGAGCTGTTATTTCCTCTTGATATTGCCGCCGACAATTTTGAATAATCATCAAGAACATCATTACCGCCTATTTTAACATTCGTATTACCGGATAAATCATATGCACAAATTTGTGTTGATACGATTGCTTTACCGTTTGCGTCTGTAAGGCTGTATGACATTGTTTTACCGCTGTGCTTACCGAATGTAATATCAAATTCAACCGTCAATGTTTCGCCTTGTGAAGTTACTACAGGCTTTGCATACTGCATTGACGCACTGCCTGTTGAAGTACCTTTTGTTGAATTGTTCATCAAAATCTGACCGTTATTGTTTACCGTATCACCTGTCAATGTAAACGCATTTGCACCGTTAGTATCGTTTAAGTCGGTATCAAATTTCCACAGGCTTACTTGTGTTTCTTCGCCTTGAGTATCAGGAGTTATATTTTTACAGTATTCTTTGTTTCATCATAAGTACTGTCCTTATCCACTCCGACACGAATATAGTATTTTCCTTCTTCTTCGTTCCACGGAATGTATTTGTAGCTGTCACTGTCAAGTGTTTCGCCGTATACATACTTAATATTATCCGCCGTAATATCCTCCGATATTTCGCAATCAGCTGCCAATACAACAGACTTTTTTACCGTATAAAGAACTGAAATCTGTTTTTAGAGTTATATAGTTGTCCTCTGCCTCTGACTTAATCTTACCGAACGTTTTAAACGGTGCAATCGGCTGCATATCGGTTAAATTATCTACTACATATATCGCATATGCTGTTGTATTATCTGCCAAAGCCAAATTGACATTTACCGTTGTTTTGCCGTTTATTTCAGCTTTATTCATAGCTGTTGATACCGCATTGCCGTCCTTATCATAGCCGACAGTAAATACAACCGCATTTTGTGTATTTTCGGTTAAGCCGATTAAATCAACAGTCTTTACAGTATTATTTTCCACTGACACATTACCTACAACTGCCTTTGGCTCATATGTCTTGTCAATACCGCTGACTTCCGTATCTTCCGTTACGGTTGATGTTTCTTTTGTTGTGTTATATGTTGTGTTGTAGCTTTCAGGTGCGCCGAAATACGAATTTATATTATTCTTAGAAAGCACCATTTTGTCTATGACTACGCCTGTTGACACATTGTACACTCTTACAGTATGATACCCCGCCTCAGAAACATTAATCTTTGTTGTAAGCTTTTCACTGTTGCATAATACGCCTTTTGACCATGCGTCCGTCTTGCTTCTGCTTCCGCTGTATTTATTAGTCCCGCTTAACACGATAGGAGTACCGTCATCTGTCGCTACCGCCAAACGCATAGTTCCGCGTTCATTGAGAGTAGGCATACGATAAACGTCAATGTGTATGAACCTGCATTTGTGAAGTAAACCTTGTACTCCATATATGCCGCTGAATTGGTCAAATCACTTTCCTTTGCATTTGAGGCTGTTTCAGGATAAACTTTCATTGTGTTTCCGCTTCTGCCGAAGTCTTTCTCTTCTTTCCATTCATAGCCGTTTACATCAAATTTATCTGTGTAGTGTTCAGCTTCTATCGAAACAACGCCGCCTGCCTCAACATATGTTTTTTCAGAAATTTGTTCTGTCGGATTTTCGATTGTTACGGCAATCTGCTTTGTATCAACAACATTATCACCTATTTTTTGCTCAACGGTAACCGTTGCATTGCTTACTCCGTCTGCCGCCTTTGATTTATCAACACTTATATGCACTCTGTCACTGCCGTATGACTTTCCGCTTGTCTTGTCAAATACAAATTGCATTTGAGTCTGACGTAATTTCATAGTCAAGTCCGCCGTAACCTTTGTTAATGACGTCAATAAATTTATCATATGTATCATAAGTTGAAACTGTCATAGTCGGATTATCCGAATAATCCATCTGCGAATCGGTCATTACCGCAAGTTCGGTATAATCAAGCGATGATACTTTCGGTGCGTTAAGTTCTGTAGTTATATGTGCGTCACAACCTTGCAATTTTGACGGATTGTTATTCATAATGTTATTCCACTTGCCGTCCAGCATAGAGTTGTAATAAGCCATATCCGTATTGATTTGCTTAACCGCATTATCAGCTTCTTCAGCATACTTATTAGCCGCCGCACCTCTGTTTTGGCTTACATACAAATTTGCTCTGTCGGTCTGTACATAGTCGATAGCCATATTTGTTGCGGTACGTATAGGGTACAATGCAAGTTCAAAGAATGACGCTTGCTTTTCTGTCGGAAGTTTTTCGTATAGCTTTTCCGCTCTTGCACAAATATCTTTATATTCGTTTATATATCTTTCACCCTCATCACCGTATGCAGTCATCGAGAAATCACCTGTTCTTAAAAATTCAGGTCGCTTTGCGTTTGCAATTTCATAATACTTATCCATTATATCAGCATATTCTTTTGCGTCCGTTTCATTCATATTAAAATCACGTTTTGCGTTCTGCTCATATATTGAAGATATTTCTGTATTTGATGTTGACCATACGTTTTTAGCCAAATCGGCAAAGTATTCAATTTCTTTTTCAGCCGGTTTCAAGTCACCTACGTTTAATATCCAAACCTTATTTGCACCCATATCATATGACTTTTTAAGTTCTTCACGAATAAGTCCCGGCTGTGTGCTTGAAAGCCACAGATAACTCGTAGGATAACCGTAATAAGAAATATGATAGTAGATACCTGTTTTACCCGCTCTTGCACGTTCCGCATCGTCCGCATTTTGACGTACATATCCGTAGTTGTCATCTGTCCACATAATTGTTACATCATCGGGAATTTTTAACGCTCCTGTGTTGTATATCGCTTGTACGTCTTTATACGGAATGAATATTTGAGGTATATCCTCGATTTTACGACCGTCTGTGCAAAGTTCTTCTTCAAGAATTTTTCTTTGTGTTGCAATAATTTCGTTTAATGCGGTTGTTGTGTCCATATTTGTTGAGAATGAACCGTCATGAACACCACGCATACCAAGTGTATAGATATTTTCGTAACTGCCGTTTGTCTTTACACTGTCACGCCAGTAATCAGCCAAAAACTCCTTATTATCAACCGCATTACCGTCACCGTCATGATCAGTCCACATATATGAAACCGATCTGCCGCTGTCGTCCTTTGTATTGATGTACAGCTTTTTTGTCAGGGTGATCCGCAAGCCATTGTTGCTGATACGGATAAAGTTCACCAAGGTTATTTCTCAAAAGTGGCTCAGCGTGTGAGGATCCCATAACTATACCGTATTTATCGGCAAGCACCGCATTTTCGGCGTCCAAATGGAATGCGTTTGAATACTGGTGCATCGCAGGCCATAGAGTGTTAGCCTTTAAGCGAAGAATAAGCTCGTATATCTTTTCATACGTTTCCTTTATTCATATTTCCGTCACCCATTGAGGTTGACCATTGGTTTAAGTTGTATTCATCATTTAGGAAAATTCCTCGATACTGAACACTCGGCTCATCTTCCGTATATCCATCTTTATGAAGATTGATATATAATTCGTCCGCTTTTTCAGGCTTTACGTCCGCCCACCATTTCCATGGTGACACACCGATTTTTTCACAGAAATCATATATGCCGTAAATTGTACCGCGTTTATCCGAACCGGCAATAATAAGGTTACCGCCGTGCTCTTGAACGGTAAAAAACTTTCCCATTTGTCCTTTATTTCCGAAACGTCAATCGTTCCCATTTCCGCAAGTGAATCTATCGCTTCACTGTTTCCGAGTGTACCGACTATAATATTTGCATCGCTCAATCGGTATCTGCCGGCATAGTCGCTTTCGGTGTTTCGGTATATGTATAGCTGTTTGCAATCGGTGTAACAGTCAATTTGTCATTTTCTGTTTTCCACACAAATGCTTTTACCGTTTTACCGTCAAAGCTCGGAAGTTCTTTAAAATGTGCCGTTCCGTTTGTACTGTTTATGCTGTCCTCCGATATAAGCACCTTTTCTATCGTTCCGTCAGTGTTGTACACCGCAACAATGCCCTTGCCGTTTTCCGTAAGCAACTTGTAACTGTCAACAGACATACTTGCCGATGAAATATTAATGCCAGAAATTTTCACTTCATCTGACATTGACTGAATATCTGCATTAATCGTAACAGTTTGCCCCGATACGTCCGATAAATCGTCTTTCATATCTCCCACTGCACGAATTACACTCTCATAATCATTGCTGTCAACATAAATTTTAGCTTGCTTGTCTTTTTCCGATAAGCTTAACACCTGTATCAGCAGAAATGTAACCCGATACGGAATTGTTTACCGTATTGTCTGCCAACGCCGTCATAGGTACGGCTGTCGGTATCATCATTGCCGTCACAATAAGTGCTGAAATAAACTTTTTCATATACCTTTCCTCCATAATATATTTGTTAATTTAATTATATATTAATAAAGATATATTTTCTATGACTATATTCGCTTATTAATGATTTTATTTAACTATATTATCATTTAATGATTTTAAACACAAAAAAAACTCAGATTTCATAGAAATCTGAGTTTATTTAACAGCGGTAAGTGGTTTGAACCACTGACACTGCGGGTATGAACCGCATGCTCTAGCCAACTGAGCTATACCGCCGTAACAACAAAATCTATTATACACGCATTACATCATTTTGTCAACACTTTTTTTTAAAATTTTTTAGAAAATTTTAAAAAATTTGATTTTTGATGAAATCTGTGTTATTATGATACACGTTAATGTTTAAAGCAATATATTTGAAAGGATTTATTATATGGAAAGAGAAAATTTAAAATCGAGATTGGGATTTATTCTCCTGTCTGCCGGCTGTGCGATTGGTATAGGCAACGTTTGGAGATTCCCTTATATTGTAGGAAATTACGGCGGCGGAATATTTGTGTTATTTTACCTGTTCTTCCTTGCCTTAATCGGCATTCCTGTTTTGACAATAGAGTTTTCAATAGGTCGTGCAAGTCAAAAGAGCACCGCTAAAAACATACCAGGAGCTTGAGCCGAGAGGTACAAAATGGCACTTACATTCTAATTTTGCGATTGCCGGCAATTATATACTTTTGATGTTCTATACCACCGTAGCCGGTTGGATGTTATATTATTTTTTTATAAATTTGCCGTCGGCGGATTTGTCGGTTTGGACACCGCTAACGTAAAAAATACATTTAACAACCTTTTTATCCTCCCCCGCTACCATGACATTTTGGATGTTGGTTGTTGTTGTTTTGGGATTTGGAGTTTGCTCATTGGGACTTCAAAAAAGGTGTCGAAAAAATCACTAAAGTTATGATGACCGCACTGCTCGGACTTATTATAATTCTTGCAATACACGCAGTCAGACTTGACGGCGGTATAGACGGTGTAAAATTCTATCTTCTGCCGAACTTTGAAAAAAAAATACAGGAAGTAGGATTTTCAAGCTTATAACAACCGCTATGAACCAAGCATTTTTCACACTTAGTATCGGTATGGGATCAATGATGATTTTTGGCAGTTACATTGATAAATCACGAACTCTTTTAGGCGAATCAATAAATATTGCTCTGCTTGATACATTCGTTGCTATAATCGCAGGACTTATCATATTTCCGTCATGCTTTGCTTTCAACGTTGAACCCGACAGCGGTCCAAGCCTTATATTCATAACATTGCCTAACGTATTCACTTCAATGAAAGGCGGCAGAATTTGGGGCAGCTTGTTCTTCCTGTTTATGACTTTCGCGGCATTTTCTACGGTTATTGCATTGTTTGAAAATATACTGACTTGTTGCGTTGAAAAATTTAATATCACAAGAAAGAAAAGCCGTACTTATTAATATAATAATTATATCGGTGTTGTCATTGCCTTGTGTGTTCGGATTTAATATATTACCATCACTCCACCCATTAGGCGGTGAGTCAACTATTCTTGACTTTGAGGACTTTCTTGTAAAGTAATCTTATATTGCCTGCCGGCTCACTTATGTACTTGTTTTTCTGTATATCAAAACGTGGTTGGGGCTTTGACAATTATCTTAAAGAGGCTAATACCGGTGTCGGTCCGAAAATTCCAAGATGGATTAAACCGTATTATAAATACGTTATGCCGATTATTATGCTTATTCTGTTGGTACAGGGAATTGTTAATACATTTATATAACATAAAATCGGATTAAAAAAAGTCATAGCAAAGTTTACTTTGCTATGACTTTTTTGGCACGTCTGACAGGATTTGAACCCGCGACACCAAGAATCGGAATCTTGTGCTCTATCCAACTGAGCTACAGACGCATATATTAATATTAACATATGCGTCTTACTTTGTCAATCAATTTATGAGTTCAACCGTACTTCCCGCAGAGCCTTTTTTCACGACAATCTTTTTATCGATTCTGTCTTTCAATTCTGAAATATGCGATATAATACCTACCATTCTGTCACTTTCCGAAAGCGAATTAAGCACTTCTATCGCCTGTTCAAGTGATTCATTGTCAAGTACACCAAATCCCTCATCAACGAACATTGACTCCAATTTAACACCGCCTGCGTTACGTTGTATAACCTCCGAAAGTCCAAGTGCCATACATAATGACGCCTTAAACGACTCACCTCCCGACAATGATTTAACGCTCCTTTGCTTGCCGGTATAATTATCAAACACATCAATATCAAGACCGCTGTGAGATTTCAAATTACTGTCGCCGTCATGCTTTTACAAGTTCAAAACGACCGTTTGTCATATACGAAAAAACGCTTATTGGCCTCATTTAGAATCGACCTAAAATATGCCGACTGAATGTACTGCTCAAACGCAATTTTTTTTGACGTTTTGAAAGTTCACCGTTTGCCGTCTGCGAAATATTCAGATATGTAGAATATCGTTTTCCGCTTTCGTCAAGTTCCGTTTTCAACTTCTGCGTTTCGTCCATTATACGCTTATTTATACTGATATTAGCAGTCAAGCTGTTCTTTTTGTTCCGTTACTTCCTCCAACGAATTTTCTGTTTCTTCTTTATCTGCCTTTAATTTTTTCAATATCAGTCTTTTCTGCCTTACCTATGTTTTCCTTAAGCATCTTTATTCTCTCATTGCAAGCACTTAATTTATTGTCATACTCCTTGATTTCATCACGCATATCTGATATATTTTCAATATCACTTACCAATATTTCAAAGTATTTTCATCATCAATGCCGTACTTTTTGCATTGCTTTTCAAGCTTTTCTTCCTGCTTTTTTATACGTTCGTTTTCCGTTTTAGCCAAAGGCTCGTTTTCGTTTATAACAGCTTTGGCATTGTCAATGACTTTGACACATTCATTATAGTTTTGTTCGGCAATTTCAAAACTTTTTTGCATTTCATCAATCCTGTTTTCTAAATCGTCAAGCACCTTTTCCGCCTCGGACTTGTTTTTTTACAGCTTATCATTTTTTTCAAGTGCAGTTATTTTGTTTTCGTCACCGTTTATAACCGTTTTCAAATCATTGATTTTAGCCGTAATTTCTTCGATTTTCTCATCGGTTTGATTGCATTTTTCGGTGTATGCGTTTAAATTTAATTCACATTCAATTCTTTCTGTATTGCGTTTTTCGGCAATTTCAAGCTGTTCTTTTGCATTTGCAAGCTCATTTTTGATATTTTCCGCAATTTCTTCGACTGTATTTTCAGTTTCAATATCCATATCTTCAAGTGCGGTTTTAATTGAATTTTCAATTTTTTCACATTCATTCTTTTCTTTACTTGCTTTATCGGCAATTTTTCTGCACTCGTTATCCGCCATATCGGCACGTTGTTTCATTTCGTCAAGTTCATTTTCCGAAGGTGCGGTATCACTCTTTTGAGCAATGCAAGGGTGGTTTGTTGAACCGCATACGGGACACGGCTCATTTTCGTTCAAACTCTCTGCCAATATCCCCGCCTGCTCTCGTAAAAATAAACTGTAACCGTTATTATAAGTTTCCAAAGTTTGCTTATATAGCTTTTCAGCATCTGTGTATTGCTCGAAAGTTTCTTATGGTTCTTTTTTGATGTTTTTCAAACTGTCAAAGTCAAGCATAACCTTTTGTATTTTAAAATTATGCTTCTCTTTTTCTTCATACAGGCTCTTTTACCTTTTTGCAGTTCGACTTCGGTTGATTTCAATTCAGAAAGTTTATTTTTTTTCGTCTTCTGCTTTTTTCTTATCATCATTGAATGTAGCCTTTAATTTTTCCGACTCGTCATTAGCCTTTTCAATGACTTTTGATTTTTTGTATTTTCCTTTTTTCAAACTTTCATATTCATCATAATATTCAAGTTCATTTTTTAATCCGACTGCCTTTTCCGAAAGCGTTTTTCTTTCATTTTCTCTTGCTTTTTCATCTTCAAGGATTTTCTTTAATTCGTCGTGTTTTTCTGTATTTTCTTCAAGCACTTTTTTGTTTGTCGAAATGCTTTTTCAAGTTTTCCGGCATTTTCGCGATACGATTTAAGCATTGTTAAAATCGGTATTACGTCCTTATTAACACTTTCAAGTCTGTCTGTATCTTTTCTTAAACTTTCGATTTTTTCACTGTCATCATTTAGCTTTTTCAGTGTTTTCTTCTTCCTTTTCAAGCGATTCGATAAACTTATTTGTATTTTCCGCCAAACTAATTTCGTCTGAAAGTTTCTGCGATTTTGTTTTTAAACGTTTTTCTTTCGCCGTAATACTCTTTTTATCTTTTTCCCAATCGCCAAGCAAGTTCATCAGTGCATTTATAAATTCATCTGTCCTTGTTGAATCATAAAAATCCAATCATCTTTATTATCGCTTACAACGCCTTTTATTTCACGTTCAATACTGCTTTTCACAGTTTCATAATCACGTTTTTGCATCATTGGCTAACATTTTCGCACGGTCTTGAAAAACGCCTGTATAAATCGGTATTAAATATTTTTCTGAATATCTTTCCGCGTTCGTCCGTGCCTGCAAGCAACAGTTTTAAAAAAATTCACCTTGCGCTATCATTGCAATTTGAGTAAACTGTCCGCAGTCGATTTTCAAAATATCCGTAACCGCCGCCGTCACTTCTTTTACACCCGATTTCACACTTCCGTCGGGATATGTAATTTCCGCTTTCGGTGTTTCCTCTGTTTTCAAACCCTCACGCTTATATCTCAGATTTCTCTTTATTTTATACACTTCACCTCTGTACATAAACTCCAGCTCAACAAACGTCTTTTGTATCTTTTTTTTTGCAAAGTCACTTCTAAGCATAGTATTTTTCACGTCTTTGTGTTGCCGCCTCTCCGTACAAAGCAAAGGTTATTGCGTCAAATATCGTTGATTTTCCCGCACCTGTGTCACCTGTTATAATATAAAGACCGTTTTGGTATTTTTTCAAAATCTATTGTCACTTTTTCAGCATAAGGTCCAAATGCGCTCATTGTAATCTTTAACGGTTTCAATTTTCTTTCACCTCCTCTAAAATCGAATCGACCAACTCGGCTTTTTCACTGTCTATTTCCACACCGTTCTGCAACTTATAAAAATCATAAAAAGTTCATTATCAGGCTTAGTTCCGACACCTGTCGCCTCATATACACCCTTTGTATTTCCTTTCATATCACGTTCAAATTCAAGCTGCATAACATTCGGATACGCACTTCTCACTTTGTCCATTGCATCTATTATATTGTCTTTGTCGGTAAGCGTGATATGTAAATAATCATCAGAATCCGCCGCATTTATTACTTCTTTAGACAATATATTTTCAATACTGCCCTTAATCATTCGCATATCGTGTAAAGGCTTTAACGGTATTGTTTGCACTGAGAAATCATCTGCATCGACTATTGTAACGGTTTTATCATATTTTGCCTCAGAGAATGAATATTTCAGCGGTGAACCGCAATATCGCACTTTTTCACTTAACGACTGCGGTCTGTGGATATGTCCCAAAGCCGTATAATCAAAATCATCAAACACCGATATATCAATATTATCAAGACCGCCTACAGATACACTTTCCGAATCACTTCGCATTGTTTCCGCACCTGTTTTGGTAATAAATTGATGTGACAGTATAACATTTTTCTGCGACTTATCAATATCCGTATTCTCAATAATCGTCCTTACCGCGTCCTCATACGTTTCGACTTCGGGGGTAAAACCTTCTTACCATTATCGGTTTTACAAACGGCAACATATAAAAATTAACATCATCAATTTTCACCTTGTGAAGTTCACCGTCAAAAACCGAATATATATGCACACCGTTATTCTGCATTATTTTACTTCCAAACCCCAATCTTTCCGGCGAATCGTGGTTGCCGCTTATTATTAATGTCGGTATATCTTTCGTGGCAAGCTCCGTAAGAAAATCGTCAAATACCGTAACCGCCTCGACCGCAGGTATCGATTTATCATACACATCGCCTGATACAATAACCGCGTTAATTTCTTCATTTGCGATTATATTAAGTATTTGTTCAAGTATGTATTTCTGGTCATTTATCATAGAAAACTCATTCACGCGTTTTCCTATGTGCAAATCGGATAAGTGTATAAACTTCATTGTGTTTCTCCTTTGCTTTAATTTGTTATCACTATTTTAACCCGACTTTCAATTCTTGTCAAATCAGCGATTTTTTATTTTTAAAATTGTTTATTTGCACACAATTTTAAAATATGTTATAATAAAAGATTACGCAAAAAAAGCAGTGCTTTACACACTGCTTTCATTACTCTCATCATTGTTATTTTCTTTTGTTTTTTCTGTTCAAGACGTTTATATGTCCATTCTCGCACGAGCGTATATATCACCGATGTAAACGGTATAAAGAACAGCATACCTGCCACGCCCATAAGGCTGCTGCCTATTGTAACAGCCGCCAAAACCCAAAGTGACGGCAAGCCGACCGAACCGCCGACAACTTTCGGATAAATTAAATTACCCTCTATCTGCTGAAGTACAATGAACACAATTACAAATATAAGTGCTTTCATCGGGCTTACCATAATCATCAAAAAATGCACCCACAATACAGCCGATAAACGCACCGAATATCGGTATAAGTGCCGTAAAAGCGATTAAAACTCCAATCAAAAGTGCATACGGCAATCGTATTATTGACAGTGTAACAAAGAACATTGTACCCAAAATCAACGCCTCAAGGCATTGTCCCGTTATAAAGTTTGAAAAAGTTTCATTGCTCAATTTTGCGACATACGTTATTTTATTCACTATTTTTTCAGGCAAAGCCGCCTGCATAAACATATTGACTTGTCTTTGAAGTGTTTCTTTTTCGCAAGCAGATAGAACGCAAATATCAAGCCGATAAAAAATGCCGTTATTCAGATACAACAGCTTTTGCCGCCGTAAATGTACCGTTTAAAACATTTCCCGCACCGTTTTGTAAGAAATTTATCGCCGTATCCATAAGTTTGTCGGTATTGAACTGCAAACTTGCAATCCAATCATGGATTTGCGTATTATTACTGAACATATCCTCTGCCCATTTCTGTACTTTGGAAAAAATGCTTCTGCCGATTTTGTAAGTTCTCTCACCGTTCCGCCTATTTGCGGCACAACAATAAGTATCACACCCGCAATCACTCCGATTACAAGCAGAAATGTTATAATCATACTGAGCGGTCTTGCGTATTTCTTTTGTTTTTTCCGTTTTTGCTTTTGAACAGTAGCTTTCAATCGCTCTCATAGGTATATTAAGTATAAAAGCTATTATTCCGCCCAAAACAAACGGAAAAATTATTCCCCACAAAAGCCCTATAGCGTTTCCGACCTTTTCGTAGTTCTGCACTATAACCAACACTACAACCGTGAACAATATTATTCCGCAAATTTTCTTTACATTTTCTTTGGTTAAATTCACATTTTTCACCCTTTCAGATTATGATTTTATAAATGCAAATAAGCTGTCACATAAAAATGCAACAGCTTAAATTTAATTAGCCATCATTTTCATAGCGTCTTGCAGCCACCATTCACCGATGTCAATAGCCTTATAAAGATTTTCTCTTTCGCACTTACGATAAACCTGACCTTTGCCAAGCTCGCCTGTGTTGTCCATAATCTGTACCTTAACTTTTTGTAGATACGTCCACATCTTGCTTTTTACTGCTTTCCACGATGTCAAGAGCAAGAATAAGCTTATCTTCCAAATTTCCGTAATAAATTCTGTTCCCGCATCTTAAAAGCGGCTTACCTTTTGTACATAAGACCTTTTTTCTTTTTACCGCTGCCATAACCAAAATCCTCCTTTTAATCTCTCTATACTAAATTATATCCTTCTTTTTTACGGCTTTTATATTCATCTCTATAAGTTTATGCTTGTTTCCCCGGCAAAGATTTCTTCATTGTGTATTCAATTTCATCGATTGTAAACAATTCCGTTTTCTTTAACACAGCACCGAGCATAACCATATTTGCAAGACTCTTATTACCCATATTATGAGCCGTTTCGGTAGCATTCACGCAAATTTCGTTTACGTCCTCTCTTTCCGCCCTTCTGTCTATAAGCGACGTATCTATAAACACATATCCGCCGTCCGAAACCGTATTTTCAAATTTATCAAGTGACGGTTTTATTCATTGCCACAAGGATATTCGGTCTTGTAACAATCGGCGAGCCAATCGGCTCATCATCTATTATAACGTGACAATTTGCAGTACCGCCACGCATTTCAGGTCCGTATGACGGTAGCCAAGAAAGTTTTTGTCTTTAAGCATTGCCGCAAACGCAAGTATTTTTCCTGTAAACAAAATCCCCTGACCGCCGAATCCGGCAAGTATCATTTCACAATTTTTTCATTATTTATCCTCCTCGACGTCCTCAATATCTTTAAAAACACCAAGCGGATAATACGGAATCATTTCATCTCTGACTCTCTGCATAGCCTCAACAGGTGACATTCCCCAATTTGTCGGACAAGTCGAAAGCACTTCGACTATTGAAAATCCCTTTACCGTTTATTTGATTTTCAAATGCTTTCTTTATAGCCTTTTTAGCGTCCTTTATATGCGGTACGGAATCGGTCGAAACTCTCGCAATATATGACGGTCCGTCAAGTGATGTGGCAAGCATTTCGCACACTCTTGCGGGATTACCTTGTATTTTCGGATGACGTCCGTAAGGTGATGTCTGCGTAACTTGTCCCGGAAGTGACGTTGGTGCCATTTGACCGCCTGTCATTCCGTAAATTGTATTATTTATGAATATAACGGTTATATTCTCGCCTCTTGCGGCACTGTGTACTGTTTCGGCAGTACCTATTGACGCAAGGTCGCCGTCACCTTGATATGTGAACACAACCCTGTCCGGCAGTGAACGTTTTATACCCGTTGCCACTGCAGGTGCTCTGCCGTGTGCCGCTTGTACAACATCAAAGTCAAAATAATTATGTGCCGTTACAGCACAGCCTACCGGCTCAACCGCAATGGTTTTGCCGCTGATATCAAGTTCATCAATGACTTCACATACAAGTCTATGCACAATTCCGTGCGAACAGCCGGGGCAATAGTGAAAAACTGTATCGGTTAATGAATTTGGCTTTTTAAATATCGTTTTCATATTATTGTACCTCCTTCATTATGCTCTTAACCTTTTCCGCGACCTCATCCGGTGTCGGTATAATACCGCCCGTACGTCCGCAGAAATAAACAGGTGCACTGCATTCACACGCAAAACTAATATCTTCAATCATTTGTCCGGTACTCATTTCAACGGACAAAAACGCTTTCGGTTTAACCGTTTTAAAAATATTTTCAGGAACGGCCAAAGTGTTATCGGACGTATAACGCCCACTTTTATTCCCTCTTCACGAAGTGACTTAACCGCTGTTTCGACAACTCTTGAAGTAATACCGTATGACGATATGATTATATCGGCGTCATCAATATCATGTGCCTCATATCGCTGCAAATTTTCTTTGACAACGTTGTACTTTTCCTCACGTTCCAAAACTTTCTTTTCAAGTTCTGACGCCTCAAGATAAAGTGTTTCAACGACGTTTTTCTTACGTTTATTATCTGTTCCTCTTGCCGCCCAAGGTTTGTCGGCGTAAATCGGCTCAGGTATTGCATCTAAGTCGACAGGCTCCATCATTTGTCCCAAAGTACCGTCACCCAAAATCATAGTCGGAATTCTGTATTCATCGGAAATATTAAATGCTTCGGCTGTTAAATGAGCAAGCTCCTGTACGGAATTAGGCGCTAAAACAATTAAATGATAGTCACCGTGTCCGCCGCCTTTTTACAGCTTGAAATAATCTGACTGTGCCGGTTGAATACCGCCGAGTCCCGGACCTCCGCGAACTATATTTACAATAACGCACGGTAAATCTCCTGCCGCAAGATAGCTTATCCCCTCAGCCTTTAGACTTATTCCCGGACTTGATGAACTTGTCATTGTTCTCATGCCTGCCGCAGCCGCACCAGTATACCATATTTATCGCTGAAACTTCGCTTTCCGCTTGAAGAAATACTCCGTTTATTTTCGGCATTTTCTTCGCCATATATGCCGAAAGTTCCGTCTGCGGTGTTATCGGATAACCGAAAAAGTGACGACAGCCCGAACGAATTGCCGCCTCCTATTGCCTCATTACCTTTCATTAAAACCTTTTCACCCATCTGTCAGTCCTCCTCAATCGTGATAGCCGCGTCAGGGCAAATTGTCGCACAAAATGCACAACCGATACATTTATCTTGTTCAAATATTTCAGCGGGTTTGTAACCCTTTTCATTCATTTTATCGTCCGATATTCTAAGAATTTTCTTAGGGCAGACACTTACGCAAAGTTCACAACTTTTACAACGTTCTTCGTTGAAGATAACTTTCTTCAAAAAAATCAACTCCTTTGTTGGGTTTTCACTGTATTTCCCATGGTCTTAAAATACAGATATTCATACGAAATACAGTATCCTTCAAATTCGTTGGAACGTTTGAAAGAGCCTTATCAATTCCGCAATTTTTTTTATGACTATACCCATTTTTCTTTGACAGCATTTTAATTTCGTCGTATCCCGAAAATAAAGTAGTTTCGTCTGTTTGGTCGGATAAATTCGTGTTATTGTATATATCCGTAAATTTCAAACGTGATGCACTCTCTATTCTCTCTGCGATTTCAATTAATTCATCATTCGTTCTTGTCAGAGGACGTTTTGTATTAACAATAAAATGCATCTCATAACCGTATTTATCAAAATATTGTTTATACTGTCCTAAAGCCAATGCACCGTCATCGTCACCGCCGACGTCGAAAACAACAACAGAATTGTCATTATTAAACACGCTTAAAATATCAAGCGGCATTGTCGGCATATCAACATTTGACGACGCATAATTATTTGCAACAACTTTTATTCCGTTTTTCATTAGTACATTTCTTGCATCATTTGTTCTGAAATAAGGGTTTACAATATCCAAATCAACGATTACAACATCTTCGCCCTTCTTTTTCTCTTGTAGAGCGAAATTCAGTGCCACCTCAGTTTTTCCGCTGCCGAAATGACCTGTAAATATATGAATTCTATTTTTCATCTCTACTCCTATAAATAACAAATTCGTCAAAAATATAAATATATTATACCATAGCTTTTATAAAAAATTCAACAACTTTATATGAATTATTCCTCTTTTTTCGTACATAAACTCTTCAATTTTTTCTACAAATTCAAACTTTTTACTTCCTGCAATATATCCGCAATATGTCGCCAATATTGGCACTATAAACATTAAAATACCCGAATAAATCGTATATGTTCCATTCGCCAATCCCATTATGCCGTTATACGGGAAACCCAATAATAAAAAATTACATTAATTATTGTAGGCACTAACTCCATGAATACCGATTTCGTCACTGAACTTTGCCCATACAAATGCAAAAAATGCCATCAAAATCGCTGTAACAACGGAAATAAGCACACCGAACATAGCACCTTTTAATTTACTCGGCTTTTTAGCGGTGTATACGATTTGTTATCTCTTATTGCAAAGTTTTTCGCAGGTATATACAGCATTGCAAAATTTACACCTATGAATATAACAGAAATTATTTCCTTGGCAATATTCATTGACAGGAAGTACCAAAACGCAACCAATCCAAACACAAATGCCACACCTGATGCCGCAACTTGCATTAAAAAGCATATATACAAACTGATATTTTACAGTTATTTTCATTGAATCTTTCATATAAAATACACTCCTTATATTATTTCCCTACGGATATTCCGGCAAGATACCCCGACGACCACGCCCACTGCAAATTATATCCACCGCAGTCACCGTCTATATCAAGTACTTCACCTGTTGCGTATAAACCGCTTACAAGCTTTGATTCCATAGTATTTGGGTTAAAATCGTCCGTAATCACACCGCCTTTTGTAACCTGTGCATTGTTCCACGACATTGTACCCGTAATTTTAAAATTCCATTTTTTTATTGTCGAACATATACGTCTGATTTCTTTTTCACCCAGCGTTACCGCATATCTTGAAAAGCGGCTCTATTCCGCAATATTTTAAAAGTGCCTGTCCGACACGTTTGTTAAACATTCCGACAAAGAAATTTTCAAGCGTAATTTTAGGGTTTTGATACATTCTTACACTTATCATATTATATAATTCGTCCTCTGAATATTCGCTCATTATATCAAGCGAAATCGCCTTTTGATTTTTCAGCCGTGACGAAAGTGAGAACACCGCAGGGCCTGATAAACCGTATTCGGTAAACAAAACTTCGCCGTATTCTTTAAAGTTACCGAGCGATACATTTGCATTCAGTTTTATACCTTTCAACTTCTTAACAATGTCAGTTTCTGTTTTAATCTGCACAAGTGACGGTGAAAGCTCTGTCACCTTATGACCGAAACTTTCTAAAATTTCATATCCGACACCTTTTGAACCTAAATTCGGTGCGGCTTTTCCGCCTGTTGCAACAATTACGTTGTCGGCATATTCGCTCTGTCCGTTATATGAAATAACATTAAAACCGCTTTTCTTTTGCTTCACTTTTTTCGACTTCAAACGATGTTTACAATCTTAACACCGAGCGAATCAAGTCTAAACCTCAAAACATCAAGCACCGCAGATGCTTGATCCGAATACGGATACACCTTTCCCTCATCTTCGGTTTTTACTTACAATACCGAGTTCAGAGAAAAAATTCAAGTGTTTTTCTTCCACCCAAAATTTATTTCTTGCACCCATTATAAATTTAGGATTTCTGCCGTGATAATTTTCAATATCGGCATTCATATTAGCCATATTACAGCGACCGTTGCCAGTTGCAAGTATCTTTCTGCCTACCCTTTCACCGCTTTCATATATTGTAACGCTGTTTCCGTTTTGTGCCGCAAATATCGCCGCAAAAAGTCCGGACGCCCCTCCGCCTATAACCGCAATTTTCTTACTCATTATTTTCACTTTCCTCTGACATTTTCTTCATTTCTCTGGCCGTAAAATAGTCCGACATAATCGCACGAATTATCGCGAGAACAGGCACTGAGAACAACATTCCCATAAAGCCGAACAATGCACCGCCGACCGTAACCGCGAAAATAATCCACAAAGGTCTGATTTCAAGCGAATTCCCCATAATCTTAGGGCCTAACAAGTTTCCGTCAATCTGTTGAAGGACAAGCAAAACAACACCCGTCCAAACACCCTTCCACACTCCGCCTGTGATGAATGTTACAATCAGCGAAATAACAAACGATATAATCGAACCGAAATACGGTATCATATCCATTGCACCAATAAACAGACCGAGTATAAGCGCATGCTTAACATTCATAATCATAAGCACGATACTGCACACAACAGCCATTATAACACTGCACATAAGTCGGCTGTAAAGATAATTTGTAAAAAATATCATTGATACGTTTTGCGTGTTCCGTAATTGAATTTGCACGCTTTTCTTTTAGGAATATTCCCATCAAACGAAAAATACCCTTTTGTAGCCGTTCCTTATCAATAAGCATATATATTGACGCAATCACCGCAACAAATATATCAAACAAACCTGTTGTCATATTGTATACGCCCTGTGCGTACTTGCCAAACTGCGACATATCTATTGACGTAACTATCTTATTCATCTCACTGTACAAATCAATACCATTTGCAAACAGGCTTGATTTTTTAATAATTTCAAAGTTATTGATGTAGTCTTGGAATGAAGTTATATAATTCGGCAAATTGTTATACAAATCCATAATATTCTTGTACAATGCCGGAATTAACATTCTCAAAATTGCCAGAACAGCCATAATCGCCAAAACATATATCGTTATAATACTTATGCCGAGCGTATGTTTTTTTATAAATGACTTTTCGATTTAGAAAGCCATTTTTGCATACGTTTTGCGGGTATGTTGAGGATATACGCAATTATAAATGCGATGAAGAACGGCTTTACCGCGTCAAAAATTTTAGCCAAATACTGCGTTATATTATTAAAGTTATCAAAAGTTTTGTATACCGCGATAACTGCCACACAAAATACAAATGCAATTATCCATCCGTAATATTTTTTCAAATCTCTTCATTTTTTCTCCTTAATAATAAAGGACGGAAACACTTCCGCCCTTTTATCTAAAAACATATATTATTCAGAAACAATAACAACAAGCTTACCGATAAATACGCCGCCTGAAATTGTACCTTTAATTTCTACCTTTTGTCCGACTTTGATGTCTTTCATTTTCTTTGCAATACCTGCAGCCGTTACAAAAAGTTGTATTTCCGTCTTTGCAAAATGCTTGTTTTGAATCTGTTGATCCCTCCGGCTGTACACTGATTACGCCGTAAGAAGTATTAATTCCCGTAACGACACCGGACATTGAACCCGATGATTCTTGAGTTGATGTTGCGACAATCTTTGTTATTGCGTCACTTTCAACTGTAAGTTTTACAATATCGCCGACTCTGAAATCGTAAAGCGTCTTTTCTTCACCGTTTATAAGAATTTGTACACCGCTCGGAATTTCATATGTCTGTTCCTTATTGTCAACCTTTACAACCATAATTGACTTAGTTGCAATCGTAAGTGACTGAATTGTACCTTCAAATAACCTTTTGTGCTTGAAGTTGCGTTGATTTGTGTGATTACACCGTACTTCAATGTAAGTGTAACCTTATCGCCCTTGTATATACTTGAAAGGTCAACAGTTGAAGTATTTTTCTTTACGACAACGTCACTGCTTACAGCGTATGTTTTACCGTTGTAAGCATCATTTCCGTGGCTGATTGTTATTTTAATATCGTCACCGATTTCCATATCTTCGATTGTTGCACCGCTTATTGTAGTTGTCTTTGATTCGCCTGCAAGAGATGCGATTTTACCGTTTACAAGATTTACTGTTACAACGTCACCGTCTGCAAAAGTTCTTACAGTTGCCGGTGAGCCGTCATATGTTACCGATATATTCGACGCACATTCATAAGTTTCGTTTTCTTCCGAATCGTCAGGCTTAATCTTTATTGATACAACGCCGGATTTAACAGATGAATTAACAAATCTGCCTGTGATAGTTCTGTCCGGTTCACTTGATACGGTGTCAACGCTTACAAGTGTATTACCCGACTTAACGAACACTGCCTCAACACCCGAAACAAGTCTTGACGCTTGTATTTCGTCACCAAGACTCTTTATAACTGTACTGTCTGTATATGTGTATTGAGTTTCCTTGCCTTTTTGAATTTGTTGCCGTGATTGTCTTGTTTTCGGTATCAACAGCTGTTATCTTATTCTTTTCAAATGTATAGTTTGTCTTGTCTACAGTTCTCGAAAGCATAACTGCCATTTGACTTCTCTTAACGGCTGTATTAGGTGAGAATAGGCCCTCTCCCATACCTTCCATAATTCCCGCGTCTGTTGCATAAGACACATACTGAATAGCATTTGACGGTACTTCACGTGCGTCTGTGTAATCAAGCACTACACCCAATTCTGAAAGTGCTTTTTCTTCGCCGCCCATTGCCTTAGTTATGATTATAGCAGCCTCATAGCGTTTCATCGGTGTATCTTTTCATCATCTTTTTAGGTATGTATCAAGGTCTGTTTTCTTCAAAGCACCCTTATACATCAAATATGCGATTTCATCAGTACCCCACTTTAAGCCGTACTCTTTTATAACACTGTCGAACTTATCGTGTGCGATTTCCAATAATTCAGTATTGGCAGAATCATTTGAACCCATTGCTCTTGCGAAAAGCGACAATGCCTCAAGTCTTGTTACATCATTGTCAGGTCTGAATGTATTGTCCTCATAACCTGAAATAAAGCCCTTATCCCGCCATATCATTAATATATGACTTTGCCCAAGCAAATTCTTCACTGTTAATATCAGTAAAGTGAGTTGATGTTGACGGTGCTGCTGTAGGTGTAGCAATAGGTGTATCTGTTTTAGTATCTGTATCTGTCGGTGCCGCAAATGCAGGTGTTGTCATAGCAAGTGCAAGCAATATTGCCGACGCTGTTTTTATTGCTCTTTTCATTATAATTTCTCCTTTTCCAAACATAACATTGGTTTACATATATCAATTTTAACATATCAGTTTTATTTGTGCAATAGCTTTTTGCGATTTAAACAAAATTAACAAAAAATTAACTTTCGTAATGTTAATTATTGAGAACAAAACTCAGTTGCTACTTTAATATAGACCGAAAACCTTTCACATTGTCAAATATTACAGCTTGAAACTTACTGTGTTATACTGTATTATCTCACTTGTGGTTGATAACAATTCACCCATTTGCTATTTAGGATAAGGGCAACCCCAAAGGAGGTAATTTTAAATGAACAATTTAAAAAGCAGATTTTATCTGTCGCAGTTGCGACAAGTACAGTTCTTTCCTGTGTTCCTGTAAGTATGGCGGCTATTCCTGCTGACGTACAAGGTACACGTTACGAAGAGCCTGTACAAATTCTTTCGGCACTTAACATTATGGTCGGTGACGAAAACGGTGCTTACAGACTTGATGATACCATCATTCGTTCTGAAGTTGCCAAAATGGCAATACACGCACTTGGACTCGAAGATGCGGCAGAATCTTCAAAAGGTCAGACTATGTTTGACGACGTTTCAGCCGAACACTGGGCTAACGGCTATATAAACCTTGCAGTATCTCAAGGCATTATCGAGGGTGACGGTGACGGTAATTTCAGACCTAACGCACCTATTTCATATGCAGAGGCAATGACTATAATGGTTCGTGCAACAGGTTATACGGTATCAGCCGAAGAAAACGGCGGTTATCCTCACGGATATATGAAAACCGGTACTTCAAACGGTCTTGCAAAGAATGTTCAAGGCTCATATTCAGACAAAATTTCAAGAGGTAACGTTGCATACCTTACAACAAACGCACTTGAATCAAAACTAATGGAACAAACAGGTTTCGGTTCTGACGGCAAATATGAAATTACAGAAAAAAACACTTTTAAAAGACAAGTTAAAAGTCACAAAAGATACAGGTCGTATCACAGCAATAGAAAACACTTCCCTTACGGGTTCATCATCACTTGCAAAGGGACAAATCAAAATTGACAACAAAACTTACGAAACAGCCTACAATATGAATAATCTATTAGGTTACAACGTAACTTACTATGTGAAAAACGAGGGTAAAAACGATGAATCGGTTATTCTTGCAATGCCTATTCAAAATCAAAACAATGATTTGACAATCTCATCAGAGCTATTCTCAAAACTTACAACAAAGAACGGCAACACAGCCATTGAATATTTCAAAGATGAAAACACTTCAAAGACAAATACTGCAGAAATTTCATCAGACGCCACACTTATTTATAACGGTAAGTATCAGGCTATGGACAAAAACTTGATTGACCTTACAGATAAGTCGGGTAACATTACACTTCTTGACTCAAACAAGAACGGTAAATACGATATTGTTTTCGTAAAGAATTATGAAAACATCGTTGTAGACAGTGTTTCTTCAACAGGTAAAATTGTTGATAAGTATTCTCAAAAGGTGTTAAAGCTTGATGATACTGTTGACTTTAGAATTACAAAAGGTCTTGAAGAAATAAGCGTTTCAGATCTTGCGGAATATGATGTACTTTCAGTTGCGGCAAGTCTTGACAAAGAGCTTTACGAAGTTGAAGTTACAAACAAAACCATTGAGGGCAAAGTAACCGGTAAAGACAGTAAGGGTGTTCTTATCAACGGTACAAAATACAAAGTTGCGGCAAACTACACCGATTCAATCGACATCGGCAGTGAGGGTGTATTCTATCTTGATATAGACGGCAAAATCGCAGCACTTGACGGTTCAACAACTCTAAGTTCAAACTATGCTTATTTGATGAAAGCATACTATACAAAGAATACAGAAAAAGCGTCATTCAAACTTTTCACAAAGGACGGAAAAGAAGTAACTCTTGACGCAAACAACAAGATAAAATTCAACGGTAAAAGCAATGTTAAAGCACTTGACGTTGTAAATTCACTAAACACATCTGAAGATGTAACAGCAAGTCAGCTTGTAACTTACAGCACAAATGCAGACAACAAAATCACTGCCATAAACACTGCCGTTGATAACAGTGAAAGCGGTGCGGTAAACACTGACAAGTTCACAAAGAACTATGACCTTACAAACGCAAAATTTTCAAAAACTCTTTCAAAATTAGGCAATGTAAGAGTTGATGACAATACTGTTATATTCGATATTACAGAAAATACAGATGATTACGCAATAAGAAATATCACTATGTTTGAGGACGGTCAAACATACAATGCGTCAGTTTATGATATGTCTGAAAACTATACCGCAAAAGTTATGGTTGTTACAAATTCACAAATTAACGCAGCAGCCGATTCTTCAATCGCAGTTGTTAAAGATATTGTGAAAGCAACAAATAATGATGATGAACAAACAGATATGCTTTGTAGCACTTGTTGACGGCAAGGAAGTATCAATTTACGCAGAAAGCGAAAATATCCTTGCAAACGGTGACAGAAAGCTGCAAGAGGGCGACATCATTCAATACAAAACTAACTCAAAAGGTGAAATTGTAAGCATTAGATTACTTCTTGATATAACCGCAAAGAATAACGAATTTACACTAAACCCAACCGACAAGCTTGAAATAGTATACGGTAAGGTTACAAAAAATTCTCAAATTCCGTAAACGTATCTGTAAATAATTCAAATACGGTAAACTACACTGTTCCGACTGAAACACCTGTTTACAGCGTGGATACAACAAAATCAAAAAATCCGATTACAGTTGCTGAAATCAGCGATATTCAAAGCTTCGATTCAGACGAAAATAACAGAATCTTCATAAAAATTTATGATGATATAGTTTCTGAAATCGTAATTGTCAAGTAATAACATTTAATCTATCGGCTTAAAATATCTTCTCTTTACACGACAAAGCGGGTGTTCTGAATGAACACCCGCTTTATTTTAATTTTACCCTTTTTATCTTGTGTTTTCCTACAATATAATTATACAATAAAAATTTTGGTAAATCAAACGTTTTTGAATGTTGTAAAAAAAAAATGTAAGCGTTTCAGACATTGTTTGTAATCATAATGCAACATTCTACGACATAGTTTTCCAAAGTCCGTGTAAATTGCAATATGAATACACCGTAACAGGCACATTTTCCGGTACTTCAAACGTTGCAATCGGATCGTCACCTTTTTTCAACGTGATACGCTGTTCAAGATATTTACTCTTTACTTCTATCCACTGTATGCTGTGTTCCTTACTCATCGGATGAAGCACACGCCCCACGCATACGGTTAAGTTATTCCCTCCCTTTGACTATCGGCAAATGTTTTTCTTCAAGAGCAATCAATTCATTCGCCTTTAATAATTCCATAGGCTTTCCGCAGCAAGTCAAATCATCACAGCAATGCGGTGTTATCGACTCAATATCGCGTCACATACACCGCATTTATAAAATTTAGGTTCATAAAGCAATTTTGCCCTCGCCTCCTTTTTTCTTTAGTATTTTCTAATTTTAGTAATTTATACTAAAACCACTCCGATAAAAATATAAATGCGAGTGCTATCAAAAGAAGTTTGTCGTCGCAATCGTCAATAAGCAATACCAATGCAACCACAATAAGTATTAAATCGTCAGTACCCAAACCGCTTAAAAATTCCGCCGTTGTCGGGTTTGTCGCATTTTTTCTCAATTTCTCCTCTTTACATTCTATTTCTTTTTTTTTTTGGGTGGCGGCATAGGTTTCCTCATATCCTCATTACGTCGTTGTACCGGAATCGGCATATCATTATAGCTATACGTCCTATACATCTCGCCACCTCCAAAATCATATTATTTCTTCAGCATTTTTGTTACGTTTGTAAGCCCCAAAAGCCTTACCGCCGAATCAATAGAATGTTTTCTGCCCTCACGCATATACGGCTTTAACGAAAGGGAGTAAATTTGTTCTCGGATCGTTTTTGTTCACCGCCATACTGTCCATAATATTTTTATCTGCATAATTTGATTTAAACCGTTTGAACTGTCAATCCCTCCGATGTATTATCCGCAGAAGAAAGTGAGTTCATTACAGTTTTAATTTTGTCTTCCGCATCATCACCCAATATATTTTTGAGTGTATCCATTGCGTCTGCCATTTCACTCACCTCTTATAAATTTTTCATAATCTTCATTAAATCAGCCGTACTGAGTCCCGATATTCTTTTTTTTTTACTTCATTTGGGTCAAGTTTTGAAAATTCCTGCAATAATTTATCTTTATCTGTTGAATTGATGTGACTCTTTAATCTTCTTCCGTCTGCCGAATTTAAAAATTTATTTATCTCTCTTAACTGATTTTCATCAAAATCCTTTAACATTCTCTCTAATCTGTTCATAATCCACCATTCCTCTCTTAAAATATACTATGTTACCTCCTTTTATTATATTCCGTAATAAAAAAAAATGAGTATGTCCAAAAACATACTCATCTAAAACAGTGTTTTATTCAACAACTTTTACGCTCTTTATGTCGCCGGAAGTTTTAACATACTTTGAATACAAATCTACATTTCTTCCGACAGACAATTCCGTACTGTCCTCAAGGATATAGTTATCGTCCGATTCCTTTGCCTGTTGCTCTGATTGTCACATAGCAAGTATATCTTCCGGGCAATTCAGGGTTTTTAAGTTCACCCGACGCTGTTGTTGACTGCAATGTTGCATTTTCAACCTGTACATCAACGATTTCGCCCAAGTCTTTTTCAGACTTTTTATCTGTAACCTTGCCTTTTTTTCTCAAGTGCGTCAACAGTATACTGTCTTACGCTTTCAACTTTAAGTACATATTCAAACTGTTTATTTGATTTAACCGCACCCGTAACACTGCTGCCGTATCTTGCCACAATTCCCGCTATTACGGCAACGACAAGCACAACAACAAGAATATCAATAATGCTTACTTTTCCGCCGATTTTTCCGTTCTTATCCACGATACATACCTCCTTTAGTCATCTATTCCTATAACATAGCCTGTTGACGCATAGCCTTTACCTCTTACAGGTATTTCCGCGCCGACTTTAACTGCCGTACCTCCTGCCTTTATAGCAAGATCAGAAACATCCGTATCAGCCTCAATCGTCACATATACGTCATATTTACCTTCTATAACTTCGTTTGAGTAAGTACCGTCAATACTGTTGTAAACCATAGTTACAGCCGGTTTTGATTCAACATTTTTCACAACTCCGCCGTCTTTTTCCGTAAGGCTGATTGTTACGTCATCACCTATCGTGATTGCATTTGCAAAGTCCTCGTCTTTGTTTTGAACCATAACTGTAAAATCAACCTTTTCTTTTTCACTTCCGCTTGTAAACGACGGAAGAATTTTAATTGCACCAACAACGATAACCGCAAGTATAACCAAGATTATTATTGCGTCTATCGCAGTGAATTTTGCTTTCTTCTCTGACATTTATTTATCCTCCTTATTTCATCAAATCAAGATATACTTGTTCTGTTTGTTTCGTCATCGCCTGTGCCGTAAAAGTCTTTTGAATATCTTTTTAGCACCTTGCGACATATAATCGTAAAGTTTTTGGTCTGTAAGCAATACTTCAAGATTATCAGCCAAAGCCTTTGAATTTTGTTTCGGAACGATATATCCGTTTTGTCCGTTCTTTATAACCCCCGGATTAGCTCCGAAATCCGAAACGACTGCCGGTATTCCAAGACTCATACCTTCAAGTAAAGCAAGCGATGTAGCCTCTGTACCGAATGACGCATTCGCCTGAACATCGGTTATACTCATAAGTTTATCTACATCAGATATAAAACCGGTAAATATAATCTGTTCCTGTCTGTTCATATTTTTAACTTTTTTCTTTCAAGTGATTTTCGTATGAACCTGTACCGGCAATATAAAATCTTGCTTTTATTCCTTTTTGCAAAAGTCTGTCCGCCGCCTCAAAAAATAATCGTGACCTTTATATCCTCAAGACGTGCAACGATTGACACCGCTTTATATCCGTCGGGAAGATTGAAGCGTTCTTTTATAATTCGTTTTTCGTCTGTCGAAACAGGTGTAAGTCCGTCAACGCCGTTTAAAATGACTTTTTATCTTGCTTTCCTTAACACCCGTATCAGTAAGGTTGTCCTTTGCCGCCTCTGCAACGGCAATAATACTGTCCGCATAATGATTGTTAATCATTCCATTTATAACCTTGCCTATACCTCTCGATATTTTCTTTGACGGTTCAAATACGCTGTGACGCGTATAAACAACCTTTGCACCCGCTTGTTTTGCCGCAATTCTTGCTGACATACTTGCATGAGTATGAACAATATCGGGTCTTTCACGTTTAAATATCATTCTAAGTTCCTTTACCGCCGCAAAATCAAGCGACTTATCCGCAATTCCGTCAACCTCGATTACAGGTATATTCATCTTGTCAATATGCGGTTTTAAAAGACTGTTTTTCGGAAGAACTACTTTTTACGTCAAATGTGTTGTAATCAAAATTTTCAAGCAGTGTAAGAAGACATTTTCCCGCACCGCCTATGTTTGTATCCGAGGACACTTCTATTACTTTTATTTTTTCATAGATTACCCCTTTCACAGAAATTCCAAACTAATTTAAAAATTGTTCACAGTACCGCTTTGCGGCTCACGGTGCCGTACATAGGTACTGCCCCCAAGCAAAAAGTGGTGCTGCGGGCAATTTTAGTCAGTCGTTTTTAAGTGTTTCAACGCTAAACCCAAACCTAACACCATAAAGAATACTGCCATTACTCTGTAGTTGTAGAATGTATAATCAAACATACTCTGTGCCAAAAATCCTATTACACCGCTGCCCAAAGCCAATGCAAGCATTGAGTCCATGCTCTTTTATCATCCATTCTGTATACATCAGACATTTTCTTTACAAATACAATTTGCATTACCAAGAATACTCCCAGTCCGCTTATGCCTGCCTCAACAAGAAGTTGTAAGAACAAGTTATGTGAATGAGGTGCTATGATAGCGTTGTATGAGAAGAAAGGATATACCTGTGAAAATGCCGCCTCGCCCATACCTATACCGCCGAGCCAATAATGTTTCATCATTCCGAGCGTACCCATCCAAATATATACACGATACGATGTTGACGAGTCCTCCATATTGCCGACACTCATTATACGGTCAACAATAGTCTGCGGTATGATAAACGGCAATATACACAACACAATCGGTATAAAGCCCCACCATTTTCCTTCATAGAATGTTACGAATATAACTACGCTCAGCATAAAAGCCGATCCAACAGCCTCTTTGACTGTGTAAGTACCAGACACAACGCAAGCACAAGGAACATTAATCCGTACGCCCATTTTGAAAGTTCTTTCCACTTGTTTTTAAGCATATATACCGCCGCAACAGGAAGTACCAAAAAGCAAGTATTCGCCCAGTACGTTCGGATTGCCGAGTGTTGAATATACACGCATTGTTGCGTCTTCAAACATTTCTTCATCAATCCACGCATTTGAAGTTGTCCAACCGAATGCGTACTGCATTACACCGTAAAGTGCAACAAGTGCACCCGATATAACAAATATCTTAAACAATCCGTAAAGTTGTTCCTTTGTCTTAACCGTATTCACTACAACAAAGTAGAATGTTAGGAATACAAGATACATCGCCCATACTTTTAAGACTTCCCATTCTTGCGAATGATGCAAGTGACGATATAAGCAATACTCCCAAAAGAAGTAATATACACATACCCACGCCGTCAAACTTCCACTTGAAGTTTTCGTCCGAAAGCGATTTAATAACAACTGACAAAGCCGTCCACAAACATATACCGGCAAGTATCATTGTCGGCATAAAAGGTGCTAAAAATACCGCCGCATATACACCCGTAATCGGTGCATACATAACAAGCACCATACCGAACAGAGCAAAAGGTATTGCCAAGCCGTAAAGCTTTGAAATGCTCATTACCGCTCCGACAATAATACCGCACAAAAGTGCAAGTACAAGTCTTAGCTTACCGTTTGTATACTTTTCATCGTAAAATTCAAAATCAAGATTTTTAAATCCTGCCGCACTTTTGATTACACTTACGACCTTACTCGGATTTAAAAACGACATAAGATTGAAGTTAAACACACTCATAATCGCGCCGATAACACCGACAATCAAAGCGATTTTCGACAGGTGCATACCTACAATACTGTAACATACAACCGTTGCAAGAATCATTATACCGAAAAAACGTGTATTCACCGCCATAAAAATTCTGTATATATACTCTCGCCCAATGACATATAAAACTGTTTTTTATGTTGCTTTCCACAAATTTTTCCGATTTTCTTTTTTTAAAAGTTAAAAAACGTAAACGGACATCTGACAATTCTTACCGCAACACTGTTTGACTCGTTTTGACCTATATTTCTGATCCAAGTCATAACAGAACTGTTTTTCCAAGAACCTGATATTCCGTTATATATCTTCATAAGCAATTTGCAAAGTCCGCTTTTTCTGAACGCATTTGCAAAACTGTGACAAAATGCCGCTATTGAAGACAGTATAAAAACTATTCATCTTCTCACCCTTTCTTTTTTATAATACTTTTTATATCGTCCTCGCCCGTAACAAAAAATCATAATACCGTATATTATAACTCCTGTCACACCGCATATACCGCAAGTGAGGATATTTCCTACAACACCGTCAAATCTTGCACCTACAAATCCGTAAACGAAGAATACGCCTACTCCCATAACAGCCGCCGATATAACGGCTTTTATCATATTCAAAATATCTCTGCCTTTTTATCATATCGGGATACTTTCTGTGCATACAGAACCAGTTCAAAACCGCATTCACGATTGAACCGCCTGCCGCCGCAAGTGCAAGTCCGTTGGTTGCCATTACATTATACAGTACATACGCAAGCAAAATATTTATAACCATACTTATAACCGAGTTTCTCATAGGTGTTCTGCTGTCCTGCAGCGAGAAAAATGCTTTTGACAAAATCTCATTAAGTCCGAGTCCGAGCATACCGACAGAATAGAATTTAAGCAATGTGCTTATTGCCTCAACGTCCTCTGCACCCATTTTGCCGTAACCGTAAATAACAGACGCAATCGGTTTTGAAAGAACTATAAATCCTGCCATAAGCGGTGCTATTACAATCACAATCGCACGCATTGAGCTTACTGTAAGTTTTTTCGCCTCATTGTCGTTTCCGTCCGCAACCGCACGTGCAAGTTTTGGGAATATCAAGTTTGTAACCACAAAACTGAATACTCCAACAACGATTATATACAGTCTGTTCGACTGCTGAATATATGTTACCGCAGAATCGATGTTTGACGCAAATCTTTGATTGACTATCGAATAAAGCGGTTGTACCCAAGTGGATATAAGCATAGGTCCGGCAAGCAAAAGCATTTGCTTTATATACGGATCTTTAAACTTAAAATCAAGCCTGTACTTTACTCCGAATTTTTTTATCCAAGGTATCAGTATTATAAACTGCAAGCTCCATGCAATAACCATTGTTACCGACAAACCGTAAATACCGAACTTCTTGCCGAATACCACATAATAAAGTATAATCGCCAAATTCGATACAAGGCTTATTATTGACGGAATATTGTACTCGCCGAATGACTGCAACAATCCGACAAACGAAAACGCCAGTCCCGTAAATATTACCATCGGGAACATTATCGCGGTAAGCTGTGCCGCAAGATTGTGCTTGTCAGCTGTATAATTCGGTGCTTGTATGTTCACAAGTACATCTCTGAAAATTATTCCGCCCACAACGATAAATAAGGTTATACAGACAATAAGCGTTACGAACTTATTGACAAATTTCATTGCCTCGTCTTTTTGCCTTTTTTTCGACATTATATCGTTGAAAACAGGTATAAATGCCGCAGATATAACTCCGCCGATTATGACATCAAACAACGTTGTAGGAATAGTTGACGCGGTTAAAAATGCGTGCGTCCGACTCCAAGCCGGAACCGAAATATGCTGTTAAAAGCGAATCTCTTACAAGTCCGAGCACCTTTGACAAAAGCGTTGCCATTGCCATAAAGCCTGCCGTCAGGAGTATTTTCTGTCCGGAAGTTTTTTTTTTCTTTCACAGCGTCACGCTCCCTTTTTCATAAAGCTCAATCGCATATTTGCCGTTAAGCTTTGCTTTTTCTTTTAAATGGCTGTAATTTTCTTTTTAAATCCTGCTTTATCGTGTCGTAATTTGCCACACATTCATCAAGCATTTTCTTTAAATTTTCATCTGTTACTTCATTTACGTCAACGTAGTGTCTTTTTGATGTGTATATTCCATAAAGCTGTTTATCTTAGGGTCATACACCAGGCCGATAAGCGGTACTGAATTTATCGCCGCATAAATTAATGTATGAAGTCGCATACCGATACACATATCAAAGCATTTAATAATTGAAAGCATTCCCTCAACGGAATAACGTTTCTTGATAATTGCCGATTCATGTTTCATTTTGCGTTTTATGTTCTGCATTATAGCTGTGTCGCGACTTGACTGCATAGGAAGAAATACCGTATAGTAGCCGTATTTTTCGTATGCGTAGTCACAAGCGTTCGCAATTTGAGTTTCAAAGTCACTGCCTAAGTTCTGCCACTTTCTTACCGACACTCCGAGCAGTTTTTATCACTCGGAACACCCTCATTTTCAAAATAGCCTTTCCGAGCTTTTCGTCTGCAATATCCAAATCAAGTGCAGGATCGGCTGTAACCTTTTACATTTTTGTTTTCAATACCGATTTCACGCAATGTTTTATATGAGCGTTCATCACGCAATGTTATAAGGTCAACTTTATCAAGTATTTTCTTGGTTTTCTTGATATTGCCCTTTCTTTCAAGCGGACCTATACCGTTTGAATAAAGCATAACTTTCATATTTTTTCTTTTTTGCCATTGCGATAACCGTAAGATAATACCAAAGTGACTTTGTACTTGTTCTGTCCTGTATCAGTGTACCGCCGCCCGAAATAAGCATATCTGCCTTTTTTCATATGTTTGGCAATCTTTAATACATTCAATCGATTTATAGATTTAACCTTGTAATATTCCATCGTTTCGGCAGGGTTTGCACTTAAAACAACTATGTTCGGACTTTCCTTATACTGCTTTAAATCATTTATAATCGCCTGCAAAAGTGCGTCATCACCGCTGTTTTTAAAACCGTAATAACCTGATATAAGAATTTCTTTGTTTTTCTGTAATGCCCAGTCATAAACCTTTATGCTGTCATCAGCCATACGAGTTACGGAATATTCTTTCTTAATAAGTTCTCTGCCGTATTCGCCGAGTTCTTTCTGCTTATTTTCGTCAAGATTGAAGAATTTAAGTACATCACGTTTTATAAGCTCACTACCCGACATTTCACAACCGCGGCAACAGAATTTAGTATCAATACCTACCGCAAGTTTGCGCGCGTCAAACAATCCGATATATCCCTCATTACCTGCAATTATAACTGGCTTGTCCGCCGCCATTGCCTCAAGAGCCTCACGGCTCACGCCACAAATAATTTACACGGTGCAATAAGTTTATTTATATCCGTTCTTGCACCTGTAAGTACAATGACATCACGACCCAACTTTTGGTTTACGCTGTCAGCCATAGTTTTTACATTATTATAATCATCGCCTGCACCGACAACTATAACTTTTAAATTATCAACCGCTTTGTCGATTTCGGGAACTGCTTCGATAAGCTGTTTTGCAACAAAACTTCTTGATTCGTCCAAACGGCTTACATAAGTTATAACCGTATCGTCATCTTTTATACCGAGTTCCTTTTTATATCTTCACAATCTGTTTTAGGTGAAAACTTTTTCAGTATCAATACCGTTTATCGTAACATTTATATCACCTGCCGGTATGTGATAGTTGTCCATTAAGTAGGTCTTTATATCCTCCGACACCGCAACAGTCTTTTCACCCCAATCGGTTATATATTTAAGACCGTAGCCTGTATTAAATACCCAATGTGCCGTTGTCACAAACGGAAACTTCATTCTCTTGTGAAGTTTTCCCAATATAAAAGAAGGGATTCTTGCGTGAGAATGGACTATGTCTATTTTTTCGTCTTTAATTATCTTCTTCAAAAAGTCGTGCCGATTTCAGCATATTCAAAGGATTTTTATTCTGCAAAGGTACTGCATAATGCTTTATTCCGCGTCCTCGAGTTCCCTTTACATAAACACCGCCGTTTGAAGTGACAATTACATTAAAAGCCTTTTTCTTTTAAGCTCTTTTGCAAGTTCAACAACGTGTGTTTCCGCACCTCCGATATTTAACTGCATCAATGATAAAAGGATATTTGCACCTTTTTCCAAAGTACTCACCTGCTCTTTCATACATACTTATTTTTTATTATATCATATTATGTATTAAATTTCAATCACTGTTTTTGTCGGCAACTTACATACTATGTTATAGCAATATTCACAAAATATCTGACATTTATCAAAAAAGTATTTTACAAATTGTTTGCAATGTAGTATAATAAATTCATTATTATAAAATCAAGAGAGGTATTTTCTTATGAACAACGAAAAAAGAAGTACGTTTTCAGGCGGACTCGGATTTGTTCTTGCTGCGGCAGGAAGTGCGGTAGGATTGGGTAATATTTGGCGTTTCCTTTACCTAGCCGCAAAATACGGCGGAGGTATATTCTTATTATTCTACATACTTCTTGTCATAACATTCGGTTTTTTCACTTATGATTTGCCGAAAACGCAATCGGACGTAAACCGGTAAAAGCGGACTTTGTGCATTCCGCGAACTTAGTAAAAATGGGGATTTATCGGAATTATCGCAACGCTTATTCCCATGATTATTCAGCCTTACTACAACGTAATCGGCGGTTGGGTTATCGAATATGCAACAAAATATGTAACAGGCAATCATCAGCTTTTGGCACAAGACAATTTCTTTACTGATATGCTTGCATCACCGCAAAGACTTCTTATTTATCAGTTTATATTCTCGGCAATTACGACTTTTGTAATTTTAAGAGGTGTTCAAAAAGGCGTTGAAAAAATTCAGTACAATACTTATGCCGGTACTTATCGTACTTGCAATAATCGTTGCGGTGTACTCAATTACACTTCCTGGCGCTATGATGGGTGTTAAGTATTTCTTCGTTCCCGACTTTTCAAACTTTTCAATTCAAGGTGTGCTTGCCGCAATGGGACAAATGTTCTACTCACTGTCGCTTGCGATGGGTATTATGATTGCATACGGCTCATACTTGCCTAAAAGACAGTGACCTTGAAAAGAATGTAGGCAGAATTGAAATTTTCGATACAGGTATCGCTATATTGGCAGGTCTTATGATTGTTCCGGCGGTATTCGCTTTTTTTCAGGCGGTGACCAAAGTGCTTTGGGCAAAGGTCCAAGCCTTATGTTTGTGACATTGCCAAAGGTATTTGAAAGCATGGGTATGGCAACGGTTATAGGAAGTGCATTCTTCATACTTGTTCTGCTTGCCGCACTTACTTCTTCCATTTCAATTATGGAGGCTATCGTTTCTTCGCTTTGTGACCGTTTCGGTTGGGACAGAAATAAGACAACAATCTGTGCAGGTATCGGTTCTTTCCTATTCGGTATACCGCCGATTTTAGGATACAATGTTTGGGATAAAGCGACTTTAGGCGGTATGACAATTCTTGATTTGATGGACTTTGCCACAAATTCAATACTTATGCCTATATGTGCATTGCTTACCTGTATATTTGTCGCATACGTTATCGGCGTCAACTCAATACACGATGAAGTACGCATATCATCAGCATTCAAACGTCAAAAACTTTTCGATATTATGATTAAATACGTTGCACCTGTGTTTATCGTTGCAATATTGATTTCTTCAATACTTGAAGCACTCGGAATTATAAAATTCTAAAAAAATAAGCGTTCACTTCAAATGATATGCACCCCAAAAGTTAGACACTTTTGGAGGTGCATATTTTTATGGCAAAGAAAGGGCAAAAATATAGAAAACACTCGCCAGAATTTAAAGCATCTGTTATAATGGATATGCGAGAAAACCATTTGGGTATAATGGAAACAGAGAGAAAATACGATGTTAAACATGATGTAATATCGAAATGGGAAACGCATATTCTTGGAAGAAGGAGCCGAAGGTCTGATGAAAGAAAGACGAGGTAGAGCCAGTAAAGTAGATGGAATAGCAAAAGGTCGTCCACCCAAACTTGATAAGAAAAATTGAAGAAGATTTAATTGCCGAAAATCAGCGATTAAGAATGGAGAATGAATACTTAAAAAACTCAGTGCCTTAGTTCGGAAAAGAATGTTAAAAGAAGAGAAAAAAGCAGCAATAGTCAATGAATTAAGGCAAAAATATCCGTTAAAAGACTTGCTGCAATTATCAGGTTTAGCCCGTAGTACCTTTTATTACTATATACAACATCCAATCAAAGATAAATACAAAAAAGAAAACAAGAAATACTATATATATTTTTAGCTAATAAAGGCAGATACGGATACCGCAGAATCTTAATTGTATTAAGACAAAAAGGATATACAATTAACCATAAAACTGTGTTGAAACTGATGAAAGAACTTAATCTCAAAGGAAAACAACGCAAAAACAGTAAATATCGTTCATACAAAGGGAGAAATCGGCAAAATAGCCGACAACTTACTAAAAGAGAATTTACAGCTACAAAACCTTTTGAAAAACTAGCAACTGATGTAACTGAATTTAAAGTGTGTAATGATAAAGTATATTTGTCACCTGTAATGGATTTGTATAATCGAGAAATTGTGTCATACTCAATTTCATTAAGTCCAAATTTGCAGCAAATTAGAGAAATGCTTGATGGTTTATTCAAAAAGCTGCCCGCTAATGCGAAACCATTATTCCATTCTGACCAAGGTTGGCAATACCAACATTCGGAATATCAACGTTTACTGTCAGAACACAATATTGTACAAAGTATGTCTAGAAAAGGAAATTGTATGGACAACGGTGCGATGGAAAACTTCTTCGGAAGATTAAAAGTTGAAATGTTTTATGGTGAAAAAATTTGAAAGTGTCAAAAGCTTTCATAGATGAATTAAAAAGATATATTGATTATTACAACAATGAAAGAATTTCTTTAAAGCTAAAAGGAATGAGTCCGGTACAATACC
>VOFC01006069.1_pt1 | contig 53263 bp, 61 predicted proteins | sample 5384161 | NCBI WGS metagenome assembly VOFC01 (sample SAMN12384722, study PRJNA508395) | human gut metagenome | isolation source: healthy gut B | host: Homo sapiens | reverse complement strand
AGACTTGAATGTAATGAAGCAGAATACGGAACGGTTGTTGAACCTGACGGAACTAGTTGCTTGATTTCCGCAAAACGGAAAGTCAGGGATTCCGGCCTGAATTTTGCGAAATGTAATGTAACGGAGGTGCTGAAAGAGACTCATGTGCGTTTTACTTCCCTTGCCAAACAGAAAGGTTTGGAATTTCTGCGCGCCGAGGAGGATTTTATGCGCATGTGAACCGGGAGGCGTTTACGAAGATTATCAGTAATCTGTTGAACAATGGGGTGAAGTATGCTGAAAAAGCTACGTACACATATATTTTTGGAGGTGTCGGAAGCGGATGATAATAATTCATTCCGGCCTATTCGTACAGAGAATGATGGAGTAATTATTCTAATGAGATGAAAGAGGAAATTTCAAACCTTTCGTTCGTTTTAATGAAAAAGAAGACGGAAAAGTGACTACTGGAACAGGAATCGGCTTAGGCTCTTTCCCGTTCATTGGCAGAACTTTGCATCAAGGAACCCTGGCTATGGGAGAAGGGGAAGAAAAAATAATACCTTCTGTCTGACTTTGCCGATAGTTCAGGATATGACAATCACTTTAACACCGGAACCGGAAGCAGGAAATGGACAAGATGAGCGAAATTCCTGCTGGAGAGGCGGAAAAAAAGATAACCGTCCTACAGTGCTGGTTGTGGAAGATAATCCGGATATGCTTGCCTTTGTAGTGCGTCAGCTATCGAAAGAATATACTGTATTGACTGCCACTAATGGTGCGGAAGCGTTGCAAGTGTTGGATGGTAATTATGTGAACCTAGTGGTTAGTGACGTTGTGATGCCTGTGATGGATGGTTTTGAACTATGTAAGAGAATAAAGTCAGATTTGAATTATAGTCATATTCCCGTTATATTGTTGACTGCGAAGACGAATATCCAGTCTAAGATAGAGGGAATGGAACTGGGAGCAGATGCTTATCTGGAGAAACCTTTTTCTGTGGAATATTTACAGGCTTGTGCTTCCAGCCTTATTCAGAATAGGGAGAAACTGCGCAAGGCTTTTGCACAGTCTCCTTTGTGGCAGCCAATACGATGGCGTTGACAAAAGCTGACGAAGATTTTATAAAGAAGTTGAATGAGGTTATCCAGGTGAATTATAGTAATCCGGAATTTAGCATGGATGATATGGCGGATAGCCTGAATATGAGCCGTTCTAATTTCTATCGGAAGATAAAGGGAGTCTTGGATTTGAGTCCGAATGAATATCTTCGACTGGAACGTTTGAAGAAGGCTGCTCAATTATTGAAAGAAGGAGAAAACCGGGTAAATGAGATTTGCTATATGGTAGGGTTTAATTCTCCGTCTTATTTTGCCAAGTGTTTCCAGAAGCAATTTGGAGTGTTACCCAAAGATTTTGTAAGTTAATATTAATTTATAGCTATAAAGATAAGGTAAAAAGGAGCTTTTAAAGGAATGATTTGATGAAAAGTATGTAAATTTGTTCGTTTTCGTATTCATGATAGGTGCTTGTCTTTCGCAGGGGGGAGAGCACAGACAAAGTCTGCGGTGAGTTATAAGAATCCGGTTGTAGATATTGCCATGCCCGACCCTACGGTGATTAAAGCTGCAGATGGTTATTTTTATGTGTATGCTACCGAATCTACCAGAAACGTTCCGATCATGAAGTCGAAAGATTTGGTGGAATGGACGTATTGCAACACTGCATTCACGAATAAAACTCGTCCCAGGTTTGAACCTAAAGCTGGAATCTGGGCACCTGACATTAATTATATTAACGGTAAATATGTGCTTTATTATGCAATGTCAGTGTGGGGAGGAGAACAAACGTGCGGAATTGGGGTAGCTACGGCCAACTCTCCGCAGGGACCTTTACGGATCATGGTAAGATGTTCCGTAGCAATGAGATTGGTGTACAGAACTCGATCGATCCCAGTCTCCTGCAGTATGAGGGGAGAAACTATTTGGTATGGGGCAGCTTCCGGGGAATATATGTTATTGAACTGACTGCGGATGGGCTGTCGATCATGCCGGGAGCGAAAAAAAAGAGAATAGCGGGAACTGCTTTTGAAGCTGTTTATATCCATAAGCACGACGATTATTATTATATGTTTGCCTCCATAGGAAGTTGTTGTCAAGGAGTGAAAAGTACATAGAAAGTCGTAGTGGGACGTTCCAAGAAAGTATGGGGCCCGTACAAAAGACAAGACCGGTAAACCGATGTTGAAGAATGGTTATTCTTTGGTGATAGGTGCGAATGATCATTTTGTAGGCAATGGGCACGGTTCGCAGATTATCCGGGATGATGCCGGACAAGACTGGCTTCTGTATCATGGATTTTTAAGATCAACTCCGGAGAACGGACGTATTCTGTTGTTGGACCAGATCAAGTGGGACCAAGAAGGTTGGCCTTACGTAGAGGGAGGATCTCCTTCTTACGAAACACAAAAAGCACCTGTATTTAATAACTGATTTTCAAATAAACCAATTATAATCTTAAATACCACAAGCATGAAACATACCCCTATTAGCAGGCGGGATTTTCTAAAGAATTTAGGCATAGCCGGGGGCTGGCACTCTTCTTGCAGCAAGCCCTTGGCTTTCTGCTTTTTCGAGGTGATGAACACCTCAAACGAGAAGTGTCGTCTGGCAATTATCGGTCCCGGTTCCCGGGGACAGTTTTTAATGGGATTTCTGGCTAAGAACCCCAAAGTCGATATTGTAGCATTGTGCGACATTTATAAACCGTCTATTGAAAAAGCACTGAAGCTCGTTCCTAATGCCAAGGTGTACGGTGACTATCGAGAAGTGTTGGAAGATAAGTCGATAGATGCCATACTCGTGGCTACTCCTCTTAGTTCGCATTGTAAGATAGTGCTGGATGCTTTTGACGCAGGAAAGCACGTTTTTTGCTGAAAAGTCGATAGGTTTCACGATGGAGGAATGTTATCGTATGTATCAGAAACACCGTAGCACGGGAAAAATATTCTTCACAGGGCAACAGCGTCTGTTCGATCCTCGTTACATTAAAGCAATGGAGATGATTCATGCGGGTACCTTCGGTGAAATAAATGCAATCCGTACCTTCTGGAACCGGAATGGGGATTGGAGACGTTCGGTACCTTCACCCAATCTGGAACGTCTGATAAACTGGCGTCTTTACAAGGAGTTCTCAAAAGGATTGATGACGGAACTCGCTTGCCATCAACTTCAGATCGGAAGCTGGGCTTTGCGTAAGATACCCGAAAAGGTGATGGGACACGGTGCCATCACTTATTGGAAAGACGGCAGAGATGTGTATGACAATGTGAGCTGTGTATATGTATTCGATGATGGCGTGAAGATGACATTTGACTCCATTATTTCCAATAAGTTCTATGGTCTGGAAGAGCAGATTATGGGTAATCTCGGAACGGTGGAACCGGAAAAGGGACGATACTACTTTGAAAGTGTGGCTCCTGCACCGGCCTTCCTGCAAATGGTGAATGACTGGGAGAACAAAGTGTTTGATTCTCTGCCTTTTGCCGGTACAAGCTGGGCACCGGAAACAGCAAACGAAAACAAAGGAGAATTCATTATCGGAGAACGTCCCAAGAGCGATGGTACATCATTGTTGTTGGAAGCTTTTGTGGAGGCCGTCATAACACAAAAACAACCTAAAAACATCGCAGAAGAAGGGTATTATGCAAGTATGCTCTGTTTGTTGGGACATCAGGCATTGGAAGAAGAACGGACGCTCTATTTCCCTGATGAGTATAAAATAGACTATCTGAACCATCAATCTGTAAAAACACCCGAAGCAATATGAAAGACACGATTGTAACCGCACGACGTAAGAAAATAGAGTTAATTACTTTACTCGTTTGTTTCGTAGTATCTAATTTGCTACATCTTTTATGCAATTATTGCTTATCATGCACCATTTACGGAGATGATAACGTCTATTTTTTATATAATTATATTTACTTTTGTGCTTTATGCTTTCTGGGGGATTTTGCGCCTTTTATTTTATGGAATGCAAGCACTATTTAAAAAAGAAGGGCAGGAGTTGATAGTTTTCCTATATAATTTTAAAAGAAGAACTTAATCAATATCAATGAAAATAAATAATTTATGGTAACACGAAGGGATTTTTTGAAAACGATGTCGATGGCTTCAGCCGGATTGGCATTAGGAACCGGTGATTTATTACATGCGCAAACCGCTTCACCTAAAAAAGGAAGAGGTGACAAAGTGAAGATTGCTTATATTGGCATTGGTAACCGTGGAGAGCAGATTATTGAAGACTTTGCACGGACTGGTTTGGTGGAAGTGGTGGCTTTATGTGATGTAGACATGGGTGCCAAACACACACAAAAAGATAATGGCTAAATACCCAAAAGCAAAAACAGTTTAGGATTTCCGCCAAATGTTTGATAAGGCCGGTAACGAATTTGATGCCGTGGCAATTGCTACTCCTGACCATTCGCATTTCCCGATTAGCATGCTGGCTTTGGCTTCCGGAAAGCATGTATATGTAGAGAAACCGTTGGCACGTACTTTCTATGAAGCGGAACTGTTGATGCAAGCTGCACTTAAACGTCCGAATCTGGTTACTCAAGTAGGAAATCAGGGACATTCTGAAGCAAACTATTTCCAGTTTAAAGCTTGGATGGATGCGGGAATTATCAAGGATGTTACTGCTATCACTGCCCACATGAATAACCCGCGCCGTTGGCATAAATGGGACACTAATATTTATAAACTTCCTTCCGGTCAGCAACTGCCGAAAGATCTGGATTGGGACACTTGGCTCGGAGTTACTCCTTATCACGAGTATAATAAAGATTATCATTTGGGACAATGGCGTTGTTGGTATGATTTTGGTATGGGAGCATTGGGCGACTGGGGAGCACATATCCTCGACACGGCTCACGAATTCCTGGAACTGGGATTGCCATATGAAGTTACCATGCAATACGCAAAAGGGCATAATGATTACTTCTTTCCGTATTCTTCCACGATTCTCTTCCGTTTCCCGCAACGTAAAGGAATGCCACCGGTAGATATTACCTGGTATGATGGTCTGGATAATCTTCCTCCTATTCCTGCAGGTTATGGAGTTTCGGATTAGATCCGAACATCCCGGTAACTAATCAGGGAGATACTCCGAAATCTAAGTTGAATCCTGGAAAAATCATTTATACTAAGGATTTGATCTTCAAGGGTGGTAGTCATGGAAGCACTTTGTCTATTATTCCGGAAGAGAAAGCCAAAGAGATGGCAGACAAGTTGCCGGAGGTTCCTAAAAAGTCCTTCCAATCACTTCGAGAATTTCTTGTTGGCATGTAATGGCATTGAAAAGACGCGTTCACCGTTCGAGATTAACGGTGTCTTGAGTCAGGTATTCTCACTGGGAGATGGCACAACGTCTCAATACCCAGTTGTTCTTTGATCCTCGTACGAAGCAGATTACAAATAATGAATTTGCTAATGCAATGCTGGCGGGACTTCCACCGCGTAAAGGTTGGGATGAGTTTTATAAATTATAAATAGAAAATAGCCTTTTCCATTCCTTCTTCGAATATAAGGGAGTGGGAAAGACTAATCAATGATTATGAAGAAGAATATCGTATTAACTTTTACTTTTATTCTGTGCCGCTTCTTTAGGTGCACAGAATTGGGAACCTCTTTTCAATGGAAAGAACCTGAAAAGGATGGAAGAAATTGAATGGCAAAGCCGAGTATAAAATTGTAGATGGTGCCATTGTCGGTGTATCTAAAATGGGAACACCCAATACTTTTTTTGGCAACGACAAAGATATGGTGACTTTATCCTTGAGTTTGACTTCAAGGTCGATGACGGTTTAAATTCCGGAGTACAGCTTCGTAGTGAAAGCAAGAAAGATTATAAGAAGGGTCGTGTACACGGTTATCAGTTTGAGATCGATCCTTCCAAACGCGCTTGGTCAGGTGGTATCTATGATGAGGCACGTAGAAACTGGCTTTATCCTTTGACGCTGAATCCGTCGGCAAAAACCGCTTTTAAGAATAACGCATGGAATAAAGCCCGTATTGAGGCTGTAGGTAACTCAATTCGTACTTGTGATAAACGGAGTACCTTGTGCTAATATCTGGGATGATATGACTCCTGTGGGCTTCATTGCTTTGCAAGTGCATGCCATTGGAAATGCGGCAGATGAAGGTAAAACTGTTAGTTGGAAAGATATCCGCATTTGTACGACGGACGTAGAACGCTATCAGACACCGGAAGCGCAAGCTGCACCGGAAGTGAATCTGATTGCCAACACGATTTCTCCGAAAAGCAAAAGAAGGATGGACTCTATTATGGGATGGCAAGACTACTGATGGATGGAGAGGAGCTAAACTTTCTACTTTCCCCCGCAAAAGGCTGGAAGATAGAAGATGGTATTCTGAAAGTAATGAAGAGTGGTGGTGCTGAATCAGCTAATGGCGGTGATATTGTGACTACCCGTAAATACAAGAACTTTATTCTGAAAGTAGATTTTAAGATTACTGAAGGTGCAAATAGCGGAATTAAATATTTCGTAAACCCGGATATGAATAAAGGTGCAGGTTCTGCTATCGGTTGTGAATTCCAGATTCTTGATGATGACAAACATCCTGATGCAAAACTGGGTGTGAAAAGGTAATAGAAAGCTAGGGTCGTTGTATGATTTGATTCCGGCTCCTAAGAATAAACCTTTCAACAAGAAAGAATTTAATACAGCTACCATTATCGTAAAAGGTAACCATGTAGAACATTGGTTGAACGGCGTTAAATTGATTGAATATGATCGTAACAATGATATGTGGAATGCATTGGTAGCATACAGTAAATATAAAAACTGGCCTAATTTCGGAAATCCGGAGGAAGGAAATATACTTCTTCAGGATCACGGAGACGAAGTGTGGTTCAAGAACGTGAAGATTAAAGAACTGAAATAAGGTGTATTCCATGTTATTGTGGGAGATACGTCAAAATTCCTTATGATTTTTTCAGGCATGGATTACGCGGATTACGCGGTTGCTATTTCATTGGAACAACCGTAAAATCCGTGTAATCTGTGCCTAATTTGTCCTACTATACGATGCAAGTCCCTATTCAACATATGTATAAACCATCCCATGAAGGTAATGGACTGCTTTATGCCTGGTTTCTTTCCATGCATACACGGGTGGATATTATCCTGTATAGCCAGAAAACGGAAAGAGAATTGTTGCTTTGTGGTTAATCGTATTTATGACGCATTGTGCCGGTTGGAAAAAAGATGGCGAACTTTTATGATCCGGCCAGCGAATTGTCTTTGTCAACCGAACTGCTTTTTGTTTCACCAGTTGTTCTTAGCGAAGAACTCTATTCAATGATTGATTTATGCCTGAAATATAACGGGAAGACTCTGGGGGTGTTTTGATATTACAGTCCATTCGGAAAATTACAATCAGAACACGATACAATCGGTTCATTTATCAGTCGAAGATCATAGCATCTATTTTTCACAACCGGGAGTTGCTGTCAACTTATCCGGTTTCTTAAAGGGTATGCTTTGGATACAATTAAAAGCATACTGAATGAGTTTTGATAGAGAATGCATTGATAAATATAGGAAACAGTTCCGTCCTTGCTTTAGGTAATCATCCGGTAGGATCGGGATGGAAAGTCAATAATATACTTCTTCATAATGAGTGTCTTACAACCTCCGGTAATGACTCTCCTGAACGTCGGCATATTGTTTCTCCTCGAAACGGGAAATTGGTGGAAGGCGTTCAACAGATAGCTGTGGTTACACCCGATGGAGCAATAGGAGAAATATTGTCTACCGCTTTGTTTGCTGCTGACGGCGAGCAACGTAAAGCCTTGATGGGCATATATGCACACTGTCGTGTATATATATATCCACCGTGCTGAATATATATACTCACCGTGCTGGTCATATATATCCACCATACTATATTGGCCATATATATCCAATGATACTATCTAATCAATTGCTAGGGTATAGATAGGAGCATAATTAATTGTTAACTACAGACAAATGCTCTAAAGTTAGTTATGACCTGATTTTTTTGTTTTTTGAGACAAAAATACTATTTGAGATAAATTTGCATTTGTAACTTTGTATTATAATATTGATGTAACTATTGAAATATAACGTGGATAAAAGTAGATAGATTCAATATAAGCTTTATATAATATTAACTCAAATTTATTTAGTATGAAAAACAAAAAAGAAGGTTTCACGTTTCGGGTAGGATTGTTCTTACTATTGGTGACTTTTTTTTTGTCTTGGTACAGTACAGGCTCAAAGTTCTAAAATTACGGGATATGTGAAAGATCAATCGGGTGAACCGTTGATTGGAGTAAATGTGATGGAAAAAGGGACTACTAATGGAACCGTAACCGATCTAAACGGATTCTATAGCATTGTGGCAAAGGCTTCAAATGCAGTGTTGAATTTCAGTTATATTGGTTATAAGAATCAAGAAATCTCGGTAGCAGGTAAAAACTGATTGACGTCACAATGAAAGATGATTCAGAGACGCTAGATGAAGTAGTTGTAGTGGGTTATGGTACGATGCGTAAAAAGGATTTAACAGGTTCGGTCGTTCAAGTTCGTCCTGATAAGATTGCCAATGAAAATCCTAAAAACAGTTCAAGACATTTTACGTGGAACACCGGGATTAGTGGTAGGTTATGGTGAAGGTGATGCAGGCGCAAAAAGGCGGCGGTGAGATGAAGATCCGTGGACAACGTTCCGTTTATACAGATGGTGGTCATAATAATCCATTGATTATCCTCGACGGCATGTTCTTCCAAGGAGAACTCTCGAAATTAATGCGATGATATTGGGCAAATAGATGTTTTGAAAGACGCGTCGGCAGCTGCTGTTTATGGAGCACAGGCTGCTAACGGTGTAATCATCATCACAACGAAAAAGGTAAAAAAGGCAAGCCTGTTGTTAATTTCACAGCTAGCGTAGGTTTAACTCAAAAGGCTGCCTATCGTGATAGATGGCAAACTACGGACGAATATCTGCAACACTATGTAGACTGGAAAGAAAAAAAACACTTATGGTGTGAATGCTGAAACAGGAGAATATGCAGCTTATTCAAGACCTGGTAATGAATATACTTCAAAGCCAGAGTATTTCCGAAATCCTAATAATTTGTCGGATGCAGTGTCTTTGGAACAGTGGCGTAATTATTCAACCAATCGGGAAGGAGAATCTGATCTTAGTATTTGGGTAAGGCGTTTAGGATTTAGATATGATACGGCTTTTTACTTGACAATCTTTTGTCGGGAAAGACCGTTGATTGGCAAGATGAAGCGTTTCGATTAGGTTTCAATCAAGACTATAATGTAAGCATTAGCGGTGCCGGCGATAAGGTGGATTATTACATGTCTTTTAGGTTATCTGCGCAATGAAGGAGCGTTTGTCGACGATACTTATCGAGCTATCCGTGCAAACTTGAAACTAAATGCAAAAAGTAACCAATTGGTTTTGAAGTGGGTGCAAATATAAACTTTCAAGATCGTTCGGATGGTGAAATCGGCATGGATAAAGGTGGTTTTATGGAAAACAGTCCATACGCCATGTTGAAAGACGAAAATGGAAACTATACACAAGACCCCTTGATGTATCAATATGACCGTGCTAATGAAACAAACTGGTATTTTGAGAAGCAATATATTCAATTGGAAAAAGGGTATACTACATTGAATACTATCTTCAATGCTAAAGTAAAATTGCCTTTCAACATCACTTATCAGTTTAATATTGCGCCCCGTTTTCAATTTTTCTATGACCGTTATTTTACGTCTGCAGAAAGACCTAATTCCAATCCTAATGACCGTGGAACAAATCGGGAACAGGCCAAACGTTTTAATTGGTCTCTGAACAATACTATTACTTGGGATCAGACTTTTGCTAACAAGCACCATGTTATTTTGACATTTGTGCAAGAAGCGGAAGAACGCCAATATTGGTCAGACCGAATTGAAGCCCGTAATATTTTGCCATCTGACGCGCTTGGGTTCCATAACACCCAGAATGGAGATAAGTCTGTCAGTACATTCAGAACTGATGATAATCATCAAACGGCTGATGCATTGATGGCACGCGCATTCTATTCTTACGATGATCGTTATATGGTTACTGGTACCATCAGACGTGACGGCTATTCGGCTTTTGGGGCAAATAATCCTTATGCATGGTTTCCTTCCGGAGGTATAGCATGGTCATTCACTAATGAGGATTTTTTCCAAAAATATGCTCATATCATGAATAGTGGTAAACTGCGTGTTTCATACGGTAAAAATGGTAATCGTTCATTGGAAAATCCTTACGAAGCACTTGCCAATCTTTATCCGGGGGTGGTAAAATGCAAGGTTATATCACTTCTTCAGGTGACTTATATTTAATGCGTTATTTGATGGCTCAACGTATGAAGAATCCGAATCTGCAATGGGAAAAAACACAATCGTGGAACTTTGCATTGGACTTTGGATTTTTAAATGACCGTATTACAGGTACATTGGAATATTATCGAATGAGTACCAAAGATATGATTATGAGACAACCTTTGTCTAACTTTACTGGATTTGAGAATATTACTACCAATTTAGGACAGGTGGATAATAGTGGTTTTGAGGTGGCATTGAATACTTTGAATATTGATAAGAAAAATTTCCAATGGAGCTCATCATTCAGTCTCTCATATAATAAAAACAGAATCAAACATTTGTTTGGTGATCGTCAAGATATAGTGGATGCCACTGGAAGTGTGGTAGGTTCAAGAGAAGCGGACTATGTGGCAGCCGGATGGTTTATTGATAAGCCTATTAGTGCGATTTGGGATTATAAAGTAACGGGAATCTGGCAGAAAGATGAGGTTGAAGAAGCTAAAAAATACGGGCAGGTTCCTGGAGACCCGAAAGTATGGAACAATCCGGCTAACGACCAATACGATGCTGATGGTAATTTAGTAAAGGTTATCTATAATAATGATGATAAAGTGTTCCAGGGACAAACCGCCGCTCCGGTTACATGGGCATTGCGTAATGATTTCACCTTGTGGAAAGATTTAACCCTTTCTGTGAATATTTACTCTCGTATGGGGCATAAGAGTCTGGAAAGTATGTATTTGAACAATGATGACGACGGTGGCGGCATGACTTACAGATTGGTGAACAAGAATGCGAAGGAATATTGGACTGTAGACAATCCTACTAATAAATATGCACGTATCGAGGCGCAAGGCCCGGAAGGTGCAAAAGGTGCACGTAGATTATATAATCGTTCTTTCATTCGTTTAGAAAATATATCTGTCGGCTATACATTGCCTAGGGCTTGGACGGAAAAAATACAAATCGATCGTGTGAAAGTGTATGGCTCTGTTCGTAACGCAGCTGTATGGGCTAAAGATTGGGAAGGATATGGCGACCCTGAAACCGGAAATTTTGCATCTCGTATTTGGACGCTTGGCCTTAATTTAACATTCTAATCTTTTAAACAGAAACGTATATGAAAAATTACATTCAAAAATATATTTGTAAAAGTGCCACTTTATTTGTAGGCACTTCATTAATGTTGACCGGATGTTCGGAAAGTTTTTTGATCCGGATCCTCAAACAATGTTTGAACCGGAAACTGTATTTTCTACGGAAAATGGTATCAAATCCGTATTGGCTATTTGTGACCGTCAACTTAAACGTAATTATGTGAGTGAAGATTCCAGGGAGATGATAGCGCTGCCCACAGAATATACTTTTTCTGATTTGATGGTACCGTCTGCGACTGATAAAAGCGGGTTGTTGGATAATGTTGACAATCTGTTGAGACCGAACAGCGATCAAAGTAACGAAAAAATTTAGGACGCACAAACAGTATATATTTCTTCTGGAGACAAAATTTTGAAGGTGTTAGAAATGCTAATACAATACTTTCGTTTATAGGTAATGTACCAATGGACGAAACATTGAAAAACGAATACATTGGCCGTGCCTATTTCCATCGGGCTTATCGCTATTATTCATTAGTTTTTCAATTTGGACATGTACCTTTGTTGACAAAACTTCCGGAAGTTCCTAAGCAGAACTATCGATCTACTCACCGTGACGCTATTCTGAAAAAAAAATGGTAGCAGATATGGAATTTGCTGTACAATGGGTTCCTGAACAGAAAGATATGGATTATGTTGGTATGGTAAATAAAGGTGCTTGCCGTATGTTGCTTTCTAAGCTCTATATGTCTATTGGTGAATTCGGGAAGGCAAAGGAACAGTTGGATATCTTAATTGATAAATCAGGCTATTCTTTGATGAAAGAATCTTTCGGAACCTTTTTTGAAGGCGGCGAATCTGTATCATGGCCCATTACCCGCAATGTTATCTGGGATTTACATCGTCCGGAGAACAAGTTGATTGCTGCCAACAAAGAAGTGATTATGGGTATGCCCAACCGGGGAGCAGCTAAAGAATCATTCATCCCGATGTTGACTATGCGTATTATGTATCCTTTCTTCTTTGATAATAAAATCAAAATGCCTGACGGAAAGCAAGCTCTATTCAACTATACTCGCAAAGATGGCAAATATCGTAAAGAATATGATTATATGCGTGGACTAGGACGTGGTATATCTACATTCCGTACTACCACTTTCTATCAAGACGATTTGTGGGCTGTTAATGATAAATGGATCAAACCGATTTGCGGCATAGTGCAGAAACGGGAAACTGGATGCACATGGAGAAACTGAAATGTAATAATCCGGATTCTGAATTTTTTGGGCAAAATATTAAGCTTTACGCAGAAGATGATTATTACAGTGAGAAAAATGAACTTGTTACCCGCAAGGGAGATTTGATGTGTTCTGACACTATTCGTCGTTGGTATGACGTCCCTCATTACATTTTCTGCCTGAATGATGTCATCAATCAAGCTAAGGAAACCAATAATGGTCTGGAAGGAGCTACGGATGGCAGTATTGCTGATTGGTATCTGTATCGTTTGGCGGAAGCCTACCTGCTGCGTGCAGAAGTAAAATTCTATATCAATCCGGATGATCCAACAATCAAGGATGATATAAACATCATCAGAGAACGTGCTCATTGTACTGAATTTTATGTAGGTAAGGTTACTATCGGTGATATCATGGATGAACGTGCGCGTGAACTTTTCTTTGAAGAATGGCGTAATGTAGAGTTAACCCGTGTGTCACTCTGTTTGGCTATCAGCGGCAGAGCGGACGAGTTCGGGAATACATATAAAGTGGAAACATTCGATAAGCAATCTGGCACCGATTCTGAAGGTGGTAGCTATTGGTATCAACGTTGCATAAAGAAAGGTATGTACAACAAAGGCGTTACTATTAACGTAAATGCTACTAAAACAGATATCAATTATATCATGGGTAAACATAACATTTATTGGCCTATTCCTGAAAAAAAAGCAATCGTTTCTAACGGAAAGGCTCCTTTGTATCAGAACTACGGTTATGATGGTTATGATCCGAATGTGCAGATATGGGAAACTTGGGAAGAGGCTGTGGCTGATGAAGACAGATTCTGATAGATGAGGAAAGCTTTCAATAATAGATAATAAATTAGCCACCGTAACTTCGAATCTCGAGTTGCGGTGGTTGTTTTTTGAACATATTCTGCTATTTATAGGTCGGTTTCTTTTATTCGTTTTATTGCTTTTTGCCTTACTTTGCGTTATCAATAGTCAATCTAATGTATATATGAAAAATAAAATTTTATTGCTGGGCTTATTTTGTTGTAGCCTGATTTCGGCAAAAAGCACAAGTTTTACTCGACAAAGGAACCGGAAAGAATAGTTTTCCTATTGTTTCTTCATCAACGAATGCAGTTATCTGTTTTGATGGAAAAGATGCAACTGTAGTACGTAAAAGCGCTTCTCTTTTTGTGGATGATGTTCGTCGTGTGACGGGACAAGAGTTGAGAATAGATGAAAGCAAGCCCGGGAAAGTATCTGCGCGGTATGCGATTATTGCCGGTACTATAGGAAAAAGCGAGTGGATTGACGCTTTGGTATCGAGACACAAAATAGGTACAGCTGCCATTGCCGGAAGTTGGGAGCGTTATATGATAGAAGTGGTCAATAATCCTATTCCGGGCATAAAGAAAGCAATTGTCGTAGCTGGAAGTGACAGGCGTGGTACTGCTTACGGACTTCTTTCCATATCAAAAGCAATAGGAGTATCTCCTTGGTACTGGTGGGCGGATGCTCCAATCAAACAGCAAAAACAAGTTAGTGTAAAAGTTGATAAGTTCATTTCTAAAACACCGTCTGTCAAGTTCAGAGGGATATTTATCAATGATGAGGACTGGGGACTCTATCGTTGGTCAAAACGCAATTTTGAAAAGAACGTGGAAACTTCGGACCGAGAACGTATGCAAAAGGTGTGTGAACTGCTGTTGCGTCTTCAGGCTAATTATCTTTGTCCGGCTATGCATGACGCATCCATGGCATTCCACCGTATTCCTGAAAATCGCCTGGTAGCGGATAGCTTTGCTATTGTCATGGGATCCTCTCATTGTGAACCGTTATTGTTTAACACGGCAAGTGAGTGGAAGCGTGATAAAATGGGTGAATGGGATTATATCAATAATAAAGAGGGTGTCAACAAAGTGTTGAAATCACGTGTAGATGAATGTGCTCCGTTTGAAAATGTATATACTTTGGCTTTGCGTGGATTGCACGACCGGGCAATGAATGCAAGCAATAACATGGATGACAGAAAGAAAATGCTTCAGGAAGCACTGATGGCACAAAGACAAATGTTGGTAGATGCAATCGGTAAGCGTGCAGAAGACATTCCTCAAGCCTTTACTCCTTATAAGGAGGTGCTGGATGTATACGACGAGGGACTGGAACTGCCGGATGATGTTACGATTATATGGCCGGACGACAACTATGGCTATATGAAGCGTCTGAGCAGTCCGAAAGAGCAGAAACGTTCCGGACGTTCGGGGAGTATATTATCATTCTTCCTATCTGGGCAAGCCTCACGATCATCTTTGGATGAACACCACTTCACCTACATTGATGTATGAAGAACTTCGTAAGGCATACGACATGACGGCTGACCGTATTTGGCTACTCAATGCCGGAGATATCAAATCATGTGAGTTTGCTGTAGATTTCTTCCTGTCGATGGCTTATGATATCGATTCTTTCAATTTTGACAGAGCGGCTAACTATCGTACCGAATGGTTGTGTGGTATGTTGGGAGATGACTATCGGGTTGAATATCAGGATGTGATAAACTCTTTCTATAAATTGGCTTTCGCCCGTAAACCTGAATTTATGGGATGGGGCTATCAGTGGGCTACCGATAAACACGGAAGAGAACGGAATACAGATACTGATTTTTCGCTTGCCAATTATCGTGAAGTGGATACTCGTTTGGCTGAATATCAACGGATAGGGAATATGGTAGAGAAAATCCTGAAAGCTTTGCCAGAAGATAAAAAAGCATGTTATTATCAATCATTATATTATCCGGTCAAAGGTTGTGAACTATTGAACCGTATGATTCTCAACGGACAGAGAAACCGTTGGTACTCTATTCAACAGAGGGCAACTACCGCAGAACTGGAAAAAATGACTAAGGCTTGTTATGATAGTCTGGAAGTAATAACAAAAGGATATAACTCATTACTTGGAGGTAAATGGGATCATGTAATGACCATGAAACAGGGATTTGCCGCAGCCTACTTTGAACTCCCGGCTCTGCGGAAGGTAAATCTGGCACCTGCAGCCTCTTTGGGCATATTGGCCGAAGGAGAGGATATTTTGAAAGGGCAGAAGAGTTTCCATTCCCTGCCATGTTTCAACACATACTTCCGCCAATCCTATTACGTAGACGTTTTCAATAAAGGAGCGACTCCTCTGAAATGGAAAGCATCGGTTTCAGATAACTGGATTCTGTTAAGTCAGAAAGCCGGAGAAACTACCACGGAAAATCGTATAGAAGTCTCAATCGACTGGGCTAAGGTCCCGACTGGTGAGAAAGTATTCGGAACGTTGGAAATCGCATCTGATCGTGGCGAGAAGGAGAATGTTTATATTTCAGTCTTCAACCCTTCTTCTCCTTCATTAGCCGAAATGGACACTTTATTTGTAGAGCACAATGGATATGTTTCTATTGACGCTGCCGGTTTTCACCGGAAGGTAGAGAACAAAAGCTATTCAAATGAGAACGATTCCTAACTTGGGAATAGAAAATACAGCTATTCAACTAGGTGACCCGACAGCCGCCCCGCAGCGGACAGCAGGTCGCAGTACCCCTCGCCTGGAATATGATTTCTATACTTTCGAGCAAGGTTCGGTTGATGTCTATACATATGTGTTGCCTACATTCACATTAAGCAAGGACAGAGGCTATGCTGGACACGAAGCAACGAATATCGAAACCAAATATGGTGTATGTATTGACGAAGGGCCGGTTTTGAATCCGTCTACATCTTCTTTTGAATATGCGCAAATCTGGTATGAGAGTGTATTGAAGAACTGTAGAATCAATAAAACAACTTTGCATATCGACAAACCGGGTAAACACACAGTGAAAATTATATGTGGCGATGCCGGAACTGTATTGCAAAAAGATTGTCTTGGATTTCGGAGGAATGAAGCGCTCATATTTAGGTCCGCAACCGACGAGACAGGGAAAATAGCAAGTTGAATAAAATATACTAGAGCTATGAAAAACACTTTTTTTATGTTATTTTTCTCCATAGCTATCTCATTTATAGCGTGCGGGGCAGTGGTGAAAATGATGAGAATTTACTAGCTGGTAACGGGAATACGGAGAAACCAAAGGAGGACGAATCCCAGGAGCCTGTGGTTTGTAGCATCACACCTATTGGGGGAATTGAATCAGGGGACACCTATTATAAATTCCCACGCAGATGTTACGAAACGCTCTTCATTGATGATGAACTATCGGATGCTTGTGACTATGGAATCTTCGTATCCTCGCTATCCTCGTATAAAAAAGATGAAGAATGGTGACTATATTTTGTTCTATCACAATGGTAGTGCTAATAATAATATTGGTCGGCGTTGTGTTTATGCGCTTAGTAAGGATCTGAAAACTTGGAGCAATAAAGGAGAAATATTTAACAGTTATGACATTATCGATAGCAAAGGCAATAAGAATATACATTGCTATGCTAATTGCGATGGGCTGGTGCTCTCTAATGGAGATATATTGGCAGTTGCATCTTGCAGAGCTAATTCCGGTTATCGGGATTTGCCGGAAGATGCAGGAATTGAATTAAAGCGCAGTACGGATAATGGTGTTACTTGGGTGAACCTATCAAGATCTATCAGGGAGTTAATTGGGAACCTTTCTTGTTGGAGTTGCCTACAGGTGAATTACACTGTTACTTTACAGATAGCAGTCGTACTGGCGTGGAAGGACATGGCACAGATACAGGTACGGCAATGGTTGTTTCTACTGATGGAGGAAAGACATGGAAACCGGACTTTAGTTCTTCTCCTTATTATGTATTGCGAATGAGGTGGGAGAAAAAAACGGAATTGTCGGCTATAATCATCAGATGCCTTCTGTTGTGAGACTCAATGATAATAAAGGGATTAGCTGCTGCTGTGGAAACCAATAATTCAGGATATCATATTTCGCTTTGTTATTCAGATAAAGACAAATGGGAATATTTGGCTGCCGACCAGGAAGGACCTGTCGATAGTAATAATTGTGTTTTCTCCGGTATGGGACCATATTTGGGACAGCTCCTTCGGGAGAAACCGTCCTTTCGTATGAATCGTCAAGTAAATATACTCTTAAAATAGGAGATGCTACTGCTCGTAATTTCGGTAGCGCTTATCAACCTTTTTCTGGTGGTTATTGGGGATCATTTTGTATTATTGATTCACATACTTTGGTTGGAACTAATATTAAAGCGAAAAGAAGGACCGGTTCAGATGGCACAGTTTGTACTTAATCATCGTATTGATGCCGTGAAAAGAAAGGTAACAATAGATGGTAACAATAAAGAGTGGGCAAATACAGATCATGCACTCTTTGTGGGCAGTAAGTCACAAGCACAAGGAACGTTACGTTGTTCGTATGATGATGATAATATTTATTTCCTGTTAGAAGTACTTGATCGAAACTTGTTAGCCTCTGATTACGCTTCCTTATACGTATCTCCTGTGAGTAATAATAAGCTGTCAAAAGGGGCTTGCTGCATACAAGTAACAATGAATGGACTGAAGAATTGTGAAATATATGATGCATCATGGAAAGAAGCTCAATTAGATGCCCAGGTCAAAACTTATGTTTGCAATGAAACAAATGAGAGGCTTATAGATGATTATGGATATATTGCTGAAATTGCTATTCCACGTTCAAAATTGACTATCACTTCCGGGCAAGTACTTGTCAATTTTTTATTACAAAGCGGAATTCTTTAGATGCCATTTGTGATGTTGCATCTACAAGTACGGCACGTTGGATACCGGTGACTGGGTTATGATTCGGAGAATTTAATATTGAATAATTAATTATATAGAACACTACGATTATGAAAAGGAATTATTTGATTTATGCCTTATTGATGACTGTTTTTTTTGAGCTCAAATGTGATTTCTGCTCAAAATTGTTTTGGAGATTTTCCTGTGAAGGCAGATCCAAAGACGGTTGGAAATAAATTGAGCAGACGTTTAATGGAAACTAAACATCAACTGTATTTTGATAGAGGAATACATTATGCAGAGGTGTGTACATGGTATGGAGCTCTTCGTTTTGCAGAATTGACAAATAATAAAGAATTGATAAAGCTGTTAAGAAACCGTTTCGAATTATTGTTTCATCTGGAAAAAGAACTTCTACCTCCACCGATTCACGTAGACCAAAATATGTTTGGTTGCTTACCTCTAAGATTTTATAATATAACGAAAGATAAGCGTTATTTAGATCTGGGACTGCCCTATGCTGACACTCAATGGGAACTTCCTGCCAATGCGAATGAAGAGGAGCGTAAATGGGATAAAAAGGGATATTCTTGGCAAACTCGTCTTTGGATTGATGATATGTTTATGATTACTATTGTGCAATCTGAGGCTTATAAAGCTACTGGTGATCCTAAGTACATAAATAGGGCTGCCAAAGAAATGGTTCTGTATTTGGACGAACTGCAACATCCCAACGGTCTTTTCTATCATGCACCGGATGTGCCTTATTATTGGGGACGTGGTGATGGTTGGATGGCTGTCGGTATGACGGAGTTACTTTATAACTTACCGGAAAAGGATCCTAATCGTGCACGTATCATGAAAGGTTACTTGTTGATGATGGATAACTTGAAAAAATATGTGAACAAGGACGGTCTTTGGAATCAGCTGATTACCGAACCGGACTTTTGGACAGAGACATCTGGTTCGGCAATGTTTGCTTATGCCATGATTGTGGGGGTCAATAACGGCTGGTTGAATAAAGAGGAATATGCTCCAGTGGCACGCCGTGCATGGCTTGGCTTATGTAATTATATTAATGACAAGAATGATCTTACTGAGGTTTGTGTTGGAACCGGAAAGAAGAACAGTAAACAATATTATATGGATCGTCCCCGCATCGCCGGTGATTATCATGGACAGGCACCGATAATATGGTGTGCTTATGCATTATTGAATAAATAAAACAATAAAAGACCGGATACAGATCTATGGAGTTTTTTTATTCATAGTGTATTGTTGCTTTTAACATAACATATATTTATTTTTGAAGGGTCTGAAATTATAATTGAATATGAAAAGAGAATTTTGTATTTTTATTGTACTTTTTTAGTGTTTCATATACATGCTCAATTAGTATACCGCGATGCTTCGAATTTTCCACTATTAGGAAGAGCGACAGAGAGTGCTGGGGCACGATATGAAAGGTTCCCGGATTCATTAAAGAATATTTCCCGTGCTCCGTTATGGAATTTAAGCCGTAACTCTGCCGGAATGGCGATACGTTTTCGTAGTAATTCCACTACGATAGCAGCTAAATGGGTGGCTCTTTTTAATACCCACATGAATCATATGACTGATACTGGTGCAAAAGGTTTAGATCTTTACTGTCTTCAGAAGAATGGTGACTGGCGTTTTGTCAATAGTGCCCGTCCGAAAGGAAAAACAAATCAGGTCACCATTATAAAAATATGCATCCTGAAGAAAGAGAATACATGCTTTATTTGCCCATTGTATGATGGTCTTGTTTCTTTGTCTATCGGAGTTGATTCTTTGGCTACTATTAGTCAGCCGTTAGTGGATTATCCAATTCGTAAGAATCCTGTTGTATTTTATGGCACCAGTATTCTTCAAGGAGGTTGTGCTTCACGTCCCGGAATGGCACATACAAATATCATATCGAGAAGGCTGAACCGTGAATGTATCAACTTGGGATTTAGCGGAAATGCACTTTTAGACTTGGAAGTGGCTAAAGTAATAGCTGAAGTAGAAGCAAGTGTTTTTGTTTTGGACTTTGTACCTAATGCTTCTGTTGCAAACAGAAAAGAACGGTTGAATGAAACATTTTATCGTATCATTCGTAGTAAACATCCGGATACGCCAGTCATTTTTATAGAAGATCCGATTTTCACTCATACACTTTATGATGAAAGAATTGCTAAAGAAGTGCAAAGAAAGAATGACACGTTGAAAGAGATATTCAATCATTTAAAGAAAATAAATGAGAAAAATATCATTCTTATTTCATCAAAAAATATGCTGGGAGAAGATGGAGAAGCTACTATAGACGGCATTCATTTCACAGATCTAGGCATGATGAGATATGCTGATTTAGTTTGTCCGGTTATAAAGAAAGCAATTAGATGAAATGGTGTTGCTATTAGTTTAAAAATATAGCAACACCATAAATATTCTAGTTTTCAAATAATGTTTGAGTAGTAGTGGATTGTTGAAGAAGAAATTATCCAATAAAAAGAAAGATATTGTTCAGATGGTTGCTAATAAAAACTCCTCTGTATAATCTTTGAATACTTTAGATTAGTTTGGGACTAATTTTTCATTTATTGACCTATATTTAATATCTTAAATAGTTCCAATTCTCTACTTTTGTATCAGATGATAGGGGTGCTAGTACCTTTATAGAGAGATAATGATCATTATTATATAATACGGAATTTAGTTTTAGATGCAGTTAAAAGATAGTTCAAGGGATAACGTTTTTTTGATAAAACACAGGGTATTACTTAAATCTATATGTAATGAATTACAAATCAATTAAAAAAATATTCGAAAAAATTGGGCTAATGTTTCTTAGTGCGGGACTTCTGCTTTTTTTGTCATGTGGTTCTGATGATACTAAGGATGTTTCTGGTGAAGATGGGGATGTAAATTCGAATCAGTATTTACAAGTACAGCCTAATGGACTAAATGTAATTAAGGTTTCCAGTAGTGATGTGACACAAGTTGTGTACCCTTTCTCTGTGGAGTTGAAGGGGGCAGTGCGAGTACAGCTTTTATAGCAGAACTGGATGAGTGGAAGGAGGAGGATTTGAAGGCATATAATAAGGAGGAAGAAACTGCTTATAAATTATTGCCATCGTCGTTGTATTCGATAAGTACCTCACAGCTTGCTTTTGAACAAGGAGTTACTTCAAAGGAAATAGAAGTTAAATTTGACCCAGCTAAAATATTTGCTGAATTCAAGAAAAAATGGGGCTGAATATGTGATAGCATTGAGACTAACCTCAACTACCGTAAAGGTTCGTAAAAGTCAGAGTGATTTTCTACTACATATTTCGTTTGATTATCCAATAGTTAGTTTGGCTACTACTTCAGAAGAGGTTAGCATTAGTAAAGTGTTGATGCCCATTTCTGTTAATACTACTTTTAATTATAAGGTAGATGGAGAAATAAAAAAATAATCCTTGGAACTTTTCGTGTAAATTGAAGTACCCTCTAATGCGAAAGAACTGGTTGCTGAATATAATAAGAACTATAAAACTTCTTATCAGCTTCTTCCAGCGGCTAACTATGATTTAGGAACGGGGATATTTTTCAAAGCTGGGGAGAATGAGGCTGCTGGAGAGTTTATAGTTAAGCGTGAAGGAATGGAGACCGTAAAATATTTGTTGCCTGTACGGCTAGGGAGTGTTCTCATGAAAGTGTTGCTCTTTCGTGATGAAATTTGTTACTTCAAAATAGGTATAACTTACACGAACCCGGTAATTACCTTCTCAAGTGCAGCCGATCCTACTGTTATTCGCACAGAGGATGGTTTCTATTTATATGCTACTCAAACAGATAAATATTGGGTTCCTATTTATTTTTCTAAGGATTTAGTGAATTGGGAATTTAAGAGAACTGCTTTTTCGAAATGCGACAAAGCCGCAAATTCCTGGTGGAGGTGCATTTTGGGCTCCGGAAATCCGTCATATTAATGGTAAATATGTACTTTATTTTTCATGGGCAAAATGGGGAGATGGAGATGCTAGCTACACTGCAGTTGCTACTTCAGATAGTCCTTTAGGTGATTTTGTGAATAGTAAAGAGTTGCTGACGAAAGAAGATTTTGGGTCCAATTGTATTGATCAGTTCTATTATGAGGAGGATAATAAAAATATATGTTTGTCGGTAGTTTTAATGGTATTTATGTAACTGAACTTACTGATGATGGACTTTCTGTGAAACGTAATGAGAATGGTACCCCAACTCTTAAAAAAAGCAAGTCTGTGGTAAAGCCTTTGAGGGTACCAATATTTATAAGAAGAACGGCTATTATTATCTGTTTGCATCTATAAACAATTGTTGTGATGGCGAGAGAAGTAGATATAAAGTAGTGGTGGGCCGCTCACAGGATTTACTTGGACCATACCTTGATAAGAGTGGTAAAGATATGATTAACAATGCTTGGGAGTTGGTATTGGAAGGAGATGGCCAGAAATTCTTTTGGTCCTGGTCATAACTCCATTATTGTACAAGACGATGCCGGTACTGATTGGATGATATACCATAGCTATGTGAAAGAAAATGGTGAGGTTGGAGGACGTTTGGGTATGTTAGATCGGGTATTGTGGACAGAAGATGGTTGGCCCTATATAAAAAAATTGTGTGCCTTCAACTTCAGATTTTCTTCCCGTATTTAATAATTAGGGTTGAAATGTTAGTTGGATATAGTTTTGAGATTAAAAAAATAGCGAACTAAAATTTAATGTATGAAAAAGAAAAGTTTTGGAAGGACCGGTACATCAGATTGTTTACTATCATGATGCCGTTGATAGTCCTTTGTGTACTAGGTTGTAAGGACGATGAGTCGGAAGAAGCGGCTTTTGATCCGAGTAAGCCGATTGTGATTACTGATTTTGAGCCTAAAAGAAGGAGGTGTTGGTAATAACTTGATTTTATATGGTGATCACTTCGGTAATGATCCAACCAAGTTAAAGGTTATTATTGGGGGTAAAGAGGCTAATATCATTAATGTTAAGAATCAAATACTGTATTGTGTCGTTCCACGAATGGCTGTGGATGGAGATGTAGAAATCAGTGTTTATGATGGTGAGGGAGAAGAAATAGCCTATGCGGAAGCCGAAGAGAAGTTTACATATGTAAAGCAATGGCTAGTATCAAGATTGGCTGGTCAACGGTTTCAAAATGAAAATGATGCATATGAACAAGATGGCTCTTTTGACGACTGTGGGTGTATTAAAGGGGCAACTTGGTTTTCCTTTGATCCAAAATCTAATTTTGATCATTTATATATGACTGCCTCTGGTGTAGGTTCGTGTCGTTTGATTGATTTGGAGCAAAAGACAGTAACCATGCTTCCTGATTTAGGGAATAAAACAGAACGACCCACTATTATAAATTGGACAGTGGATGAAAATCAAGATATGATTGTGTCTAGAGATTTATCTAATAATGGAGCTGTAAATATCGTTCTTTCTCGTGCTTCAGGTTTTAAAACGAAAACTTTGTTAGAGGACAGTCAACATAAACAAAAAAAGGAGTGACCGGTGCTTTTGTACACCCCAAGACTGGAACTCTTTATTATACATTATATGAAACTCAACCGATGTGGCGATATGATTTTGCAACAAAAGAATTTACAACTTTTGCCAGTCATATGAGAACTAAAGAAACTTTACGAATGGTGGTACATCCTACGGGGAAATATGCGTATTTATTACGTTTGTATTCTTCTCAACAAAATAGCTATATTGCACGAATGGATTATAATGAAGTATTGGATAAATTTTCCGAGCCCTATATAATTGCCGGTCATGCTAGTAAAGCTGGATATGTAGATGGAGTAGGAGGAAATGCTCGTGTGAATGGGCCTGGACAAGGCGTTTTTGTAAAAAATGAAGATTATACAGGTGCAGAGGATGAATATGACTTCTATTTCACCGATGAATATAACCATTGTATACGAATATTAACTCCTACAGGTAGGGTAACAACATTTGCTGGACGTGGAAATGGAAGTACAGAAGGAGGATATGCGGATGGGGCATTACGTACAGAGGCGCGTTTCTTTCATCCATGGGCTATTGCTTATGATGAAAAAAGAAAATGTTTTTATGTGGGTGAAAGAGGAGAAAAGCATGATGGAACAAAACAGGCTGTCATTCGTAAAATAGCCCAGGAAGAATAATAAATGATAAACACATATTTTATGATGAGAAAAAATATATTTATATGTATATTGTTGTTACTTTTCTCAATAAGTGCATGGACACAAGAAAGTGTAACAGTAACAGGTATTGTAACTGACCAGAATAAGGAACCCCTGATTGGTGTGAATATTGCTATAGAGAATATGCCCGGATTAGGTGTGATTACTGATCTAAATGGTAGATATAAAATTAAGACTTCTACTTATAATAAACTGGTATTTTCATACATCGGATATGAAACAGTGAATATATTGGTGAAAGAACAACGTGTAATAAATGTAGTCATGAAAGAAGCTTCTGCTACTGTCATTGATGAAGTTGTGATTACGGGTACAGGTGCACAGAAGAAAATAGCTGTTACAGGTGCTATTACTAACGTGGATGTGGATGCTTTGAAATCTGTTCCTTCTACATCAGTGGCAGATGGGTTGGCTGGTGTGGTTCCGGGAGTAATGGCAATGCAGACTTCTGGTCGCCCGGGTAGTGTGTCAGAGTTCTGGATTCGTAGTATTTCTACCTTTGGTGCTAATACTGCTGCATTAGTATTAGTTGATGGATTTGAACGTGATATTGATGAAGTAAATGTAGAAGATATAGAATCTTTTACTGTACTGAAAGATGCTTCTGCTACTGCTATTTATGGAAGTAAGGGTGCAAATGGTGTCGTTTTAATTAATACAAAACGAGGAAAAGAGAGTAAGATTAATATTGATGCGAAAGTAGAAGGATTTTATAGCACTTTTACTCAGGCACCGGAGTTTGTAGATGGATATACATATGCTTCTATGGCTAATGAGGCTAGATTGACACGAAATCAAGAGGCACTTTATTCTCCAACGGAACTAGAATTATTCCGTTCAGGGCTTGATCCAGATCGATTTCCTAATGTAGACTGGATGGATGTGATGATGCGTGATGGTGCTTGGAGTTCGCGTGCTACTCTGAATATGCGTGGTGGTGGTCGAACAGCTCGTTATTTTGTGTCTGGTAGTTATCAAAATCAACAAGGTATGTATAAGGTAGATAAAGCGCTAAAGGATTATAATACCAATACAAATTATAGAAAATGGACATATCGTATGAATCTGGATATTGATATTACAAAGACTACTTTGTTGAAAGTGGGATTATCCGGTTCATTACGTAAACAGAATGATCCAGGAAGTGGAACGGATAATCTTTGGTCGGTGCTTATGGGATATAACCCTATTATGATGCCTGTAGTTTATTCGGATGGAAAATTTCCTGCTTGGTCTGATAAGGATGATAATATGAATCCTTGGGTACAAGCCACTCAAACAGGTTTTAATGAGAGTTGGAAGAATAATATTCAGACCAATGTAACATTAGAACAAAAAGTTGGATTTTATAACAAAAGGATTACGATTTATTGGCAGATTTGGATATGATACTTATAATTCAAATTGGGTTAAACGCTATAAGTGTCCAGAAGTTTATAGAGCCGATCGTTATCGTCAACCAGATGGAACGCTTAATTTTACTCGGGTAAGGGAAGCTGTTCCTATGACGCAGACATCTAACTCGGAGGGTGATAGAAGAGAATTTTTTGAGTGGGAATTGCATTATAATCGTGGATTTAAGGAACATCATGTAGGGGGTGTTTTAAAGTACACTCAATCGTCCAAGGTCTTTACACAAAATTTAGGAACTGACTTGAAGACCGGTATGGCTCAACGTAATCAGGGATTAGCTGGTCGGGTAAATTACAACTGGAATTATCGTTATTTCGTAGATTTTAATTTTGGATATACTGGGTCTGAAAATTTCCACAAAGACTATCGCTTTGGCTTTTTCCGGCTATTTCTGGTGCATGGAATTTGGCAGAAGAACCTTTCATGAAGAAACTGGCGGGAAAATGGGTTAATATGCTTAAAAATCCGTTACTCTTATGGAAAGACAGGTAATGACAATCTAGGTAAAAATGTCCGTTTCCCTTATTTGTATAGTATTGGTGATGGAGGGACTTTTAACTTTGCTGATATATCTGTGGGAGACAAAAGTTGGACTGGAAAGTATTATTCTAGTATTGCTTCTCCCAATGTTTCATGGGAAGTTTCAACGAAACAAGATTTAGGTATTGATTTTTCTTTTTTGAGTGATCGATTGTCAGGTGCTATTGATTATTTCTATGAACGACGCGAGGGAATTTATATGGAACGCAAATCTGTTCCTTATGAAGTCGGATTGGAAAGTAATCCTAAGGCAAATGTGGGTATTGTAGAGGCGAAAGGATTTGATGGACACTTTGCTTGGAAGCAAAAGATAGGAAAAGTAGATTTCACTTTGCGAGGTAATATGACTTATAGCAAGAATAAAATTATAGAACGAGATGAAGAAAATACTATTTATGAGTATAAACGTGATCAAGGGCATCGTGTGAATCAAGCAACTGGGTTTATTGCCTTGGGATTATTCAAGGACTATGAAGAAATTAGAAATAGTCCGAAACAAGAATTCAAATATACAAAAACCCAGAATGGGTATACAGAAGGTGAGATATACGAAATCATGCCAGGAGATATTAAATATAAAGATATTAATGGTGATGGTATAATTGATGGTAATGATAAAGTCGCTATTGGAGCAACGACTAAACCAAATTTGATTTATGGATTTGGTATGTCAGCTAAATGGAAAGGATTAGATGTGAATGTTCATTTTCAGGGATCAGGTAAATCTACTTTCTTTATTGATGGAACTACCGTGCAGATGTTTAGTGGTGGTGATGGTTGGGGAAATGTATTGAAGGAAATGGCCAATAGTAACCGATGGGTTTTGGGAGTAAATGAAGATCCGAATGCCGATTATCCTCGTTTAACCTATGGTCAGAATCCTAATAATTATCAGAAATCTGATTATTGGCTGAGAGATGGATCTTATCTACGTTTAAAAACCTTAGATATCGGTTATTCTCTTCCGACAGCTTTGGTGAATAAGATTCACTTAAATAGAGTACGTGTTTTCTTTGTCGGAACTAATTTGTTGACTTTCTCTGATTTTAAACTTTGGGATCCAGAATTAGGGAGTTTCTGATGGAAAGAAATACCCTTTGAGTAGAACGTTCTCATTGGGTGTATCTGTTAACTTATAAACAATGTAAATATGAAAAAAATATATTATAACTTTGTGTTTGGTAGTAGGGCTGGGTACCACTATTGTCGGATGTCGTGATTATTTGGATTCGGACTACATTTTTTTTGATGAACGTATGTCTATAGAACAAGTGTTTCAGAGTAAAAGATTATACAAATGAATGGTTGGCGCGTGGCTATACTTACTTGAAACATGATTATCTCCAGCAGGTGAATAGTAAGAAAAATACGTCTTTCAATTTTGCAGACGACATGTATTATGGTGATTTGAATTATGTAGATTGGAAGAGTGGTAATTATACAGAAAAAAAGGATTGGGGACTGGGAATAGTCTATATTTTGGCAACCTGCTTATCAAAGGAATTCGTCATTTGTCTGTTTTCCTTAATAACATAGACATGAATAAGGAGTTTTCCGAACCAGAAATTGCCGATATGAAAGGACAAGCGCATTTTTTGCGGGCATATTGTTATTGGATGTTGATTCGTTCGTTTGGTCCTGTCCCTATTTTGCCAGATGAGGGTATTGACTATACGAAAGAATATGACGAGATTGCCTATCCGAGGAATTCATATGATGAATGTGTTGATTACATTTCTAATGAATTAGTAAAAGCTGCTATGTTGCTAGAGGAGGCACGAGGTCCACAAGATATAGTACGTCCTACTCGTGGAGCAGCTTTGAGTCTCCGTTCCAGAGTGTTGTTATACGCTGCTAGTCCCCTATTTAATGGAAAAGCTCCTGCAGAGGTGATTGCTGCATTGGTGGACAAGAGTGGAAAAAAACTGTTGTCTGATACTTATGATGAACGGAAATGGGCTATAGCGGCAGCTGCTGCAAAAGATGTAATAGAGTTAGGCAAATATCAACTGTATGTTGCTTATAAAAGTGAAGGAGGTTCAAGTTTATCTGACCCTGCAACTATTACTCCTCCGGACGATGAAGGAACTTTCCATTCTAACCCTTGGCCTAAAGGTTGGCAAAATATTGACCCATTTAAATCCTACCGTGCATTGTTTGACGGAGAAGTCTCTGCCTATGGAAACTCTGAGATCATATTTACTAGGGGGACTAATCAGGGAGCGGAAAATATAAAAGTGATGGTTATCCACCAATTACCTCGTTCACAGGGGGAGGATACAATTGTCACGGCATGACTCAGAAGCAATGTGATGCCTATTATATGAAAGATGGTAGTGATTGTCCAGGTATGAACTCAATGTATGCAGGAATGGAAGGATATACAGACCCCAGTCGTTATAACAATGATCCTCGACCAACTGAGGTAGTAACGAAAGACGAATTGAGTAAGTATCCAGAATTAGGGGCAAAAGGAGTTGGCGTTTCTAAACAATATGCAGGTCGCGAACCTCGTTTCTATGCATCGGTAGCTTATAATGGAAGTGTTTGGCATATGTTAAATGCCGACATAAACCAAAAGGAGGAAAAAGATGTACAGATTTTCTATTACAGAGGCGAATCAGATGGTTATAAAATAGGAACTAACTGGCTTAATACTGGTATTGGGATTAAAAAGTTTGTGCATCCAAACGACTTGTCAGATGCAGATAAAGCATACGATGCAAGTCGCATTGAGGCTAAATATGCTCCGGATATCCGTTATGCAGAGATTTTGCTGAATTATGCGGAAGCACTGAATGAGGTGCAAGGTACATATGAGATCCCTTCATGGAATGGAGAAAAAATGCATACTATAACACGTACAACAGAAGAATTGAAGAAAGGGTTCAACCAATCCGTATCCGTGCAGGGTTACCAGATTATGATGTGTATGATAGTCCTGATAAATTTCGTATTAAGATTAAGCGGGAACGTCAGATTGAATTGTTTGCGGAGGGGCATCGTTTCTTTGATATTCGTCGTTGGTGTGATGCGCCGGTAGAGGAATCAGTTCCTCTGTATGGATGTAATATTTATATCAGTAAAGAAGATCCTGCAGGGTTCCATACTCCAGTAGAAACGACTTCAATGCCAACGATGTTCTCTACTAAAATGTGGTTCTGGCCGATTCATCATTATATAATGAAACGGAACCTGTTGATGACTCAGAATCCAGGATGGAGAGACCCAGAATAAATCTCATAACTTATTTATATGTATAAAATGAAAAAAAAGATATATAATTTATTTTTTGGTTGCAATGCTAGCGATATGCTGTACTTCGTGCAACAATGAATGGGAAGATGAACAGTTTAAGCAGCTGGTCTCTTTTTAAAAAGCTACGATAAATGGTGAGGGAGTAAGTTCTACGTATGTACGTTATAAGCCAGATGGTATGGTTACATATAATCTTCCATTACTCCTTAGTGGATCTACAATGAATACAAATGTTAGAACTGTACATGTAGCTCTAGATCCGGATACTCTGAAAACCTTGAATCTGGAACGTTTTGGTGAACGTCGTTCGGAACTTTATTACCAGATGTTAGATCAACAGTATTATACGATGCCGGAAACTGTGGATATTCCTGCTGGTGAGTATGTAGCTACTTTACCTATTAATTTCACTTTAGGAGGTGAAAATAACGCTAATTCGTTGGATATGTCAGATAAATATATTTTGCCATTGACAATAGTAGATGATCCTTCCTATGATTATCAATCGAATGACCGCTTACATTATCGGAAAGCTTTGTTAAATGTTATTCCATTCAATGATTATTCAGGCACGTATGATGGGAGTCAATTTAAGATTACTTTGGAAGGGCAAAAAGGACCCTTTACGGTGACTAATCACAAGGCCTATGTACATGATGATAATACGGTATTTGTCTATATGGGACTTAGAGATGTGGATTATATAGATCGCAAATGCTATAAATTGTATATGGAGTTTACAAAGGAAAAAATTACTCCTTTGAAATATAAATTGAGACTTTGGACAGATAATGGAGGAACGGAGGGGAATAATTTTAAGGAATTAAATGGTAAAAATCGGAAATGTTGAATATGAACAGCCTTATTATACTGTAGTAGAGGAATATGATGCTGTAAAACCGTATTTAAAGCATATTTATATTACACTTTATTTAGCTTATACATTTGAAGATTATACACTCAGCCCAGGCAATAGGTTGAAATATACAGTGGAAGGTACCCTGAATATGCAACGTGACCTGAATACGTTGATTCCGGATGAAGATCAACAAATTCAATGGGATTAAGTGATACTTGACAAATGATAAAGAGGTTGGCTCAAATTGTGCTTTGAATCAACCTCTTTTATAACTATTAATTTAAAGATTTGGAACTAGATTGAAATGGCATTATCATGAAAAAACGAACGATTCTAAAGAATATTTATATATGTCTAGCTTTTATTCTCAACCGTTTTATTAGTCGGTTGCTCGAAAAGTGATGAAACCCCGATCTCTGATGATCCCCAGCCTTCTGGCAAAGGAAAAATCACATTTAACTTGCATACCCGGTTGCATTCCTTACCAAGGCAGTAGGTGTAGGTGACGAAAATGGAGGCACTAATGACAAAATAGCTTTTTATCAATTTAGCAAAGAAGGTAAGTATGAACAAAGGTATGTCTTAAATTATGAAGCTGCTTCTGTGGGTGCAAACGGTGATACAAGGTCATATACTGTAGAATTAACTTCTTCGACTGGAGGAGAAAAGAGATTTATCATTGTGGAGAGTGAGGATGAGAACAACTTTCCTAATATGAGTGGAGCAAATACAATCGATGAACTGCTAAATAGTAAGACTGTTGCGGAGAGTGGTAAATTGAATCCTCCATTTGTTATGTCTAATGTCAAAACAGATGGTAAGGAGTATGTAACAGTTACCGATGTAGAATCTTCCGACAATCAGGTTGATGTAAAACTTAAAAGACGTGTAGCTAGATTTGATTTGCTGAATGATCCAACAGAATCGGGATTAGTGATCGATAAAGTATATATTAAGAATAGATACACTCAAGGATTCATAGGTGATGTAAGTGGTAGTGCAGGCAATATATCAGCTGATGTTCTGGAAATACCGGTAGCTGATTTAGCTAATGATGGGAAAAGTTTCTATCTTTATCCGACTCAGTTGACTTCAACTCTTGAGCAGAATGAAAAACAGTAGTATGGGCTACCACTAAACTTGCCAATACCAATACAGAAGGTCCGACTCTTTATCTTAATCTTACTGCTGATATTAATGTGGAGGCTAACTATCTCTATCAGCTTAATACGAAAAAAGATAGCTGGTTCTACAGGCTTTGATATTTCAGTAGAAGAATGGAAAGACGGAACTTCAATTGATTGGGTAACGATTGAGGACGGAATCTCCGTAATGGATGACAAAGCTACTATCATTGCTGGTACAGAGATTAAAGGGACTTATGTAAAGATTGCAGCTGATGCTGCAATGCCATATACTATAAAACGTGTTGTTACAGATTATAGCTCAGCAGCATTGGACGCTGCGTATGACGGAAGTTTGCCTGCATGGCTTACTATTTCTTCATCTACTAAAAATGCAGGTAGTGGTCTTTATCGTCATGAGATTGTTTATACGGTGACTGCACATCCTGTGAAGACAAGCCAGTTTGCTATCACACATCTTAGCGGAGCTGTTACAGACGAGAATCTGCTGGCCATCGGGTTTGTCGATCCGTATCCGGGCACTCCGCTGCCTTGTTTGTCAAGAGGGGAGAAACTTTATTCACCGGTACATTGTCGTCAGTCTACGTATCTTGTGCATAACACTGTGGATAAGGCGTATTTCTGTGGAAATGAAGGGTTTACGTTTGATACTCCTATGAAAGGTAAGACGGGTAATGAAGGGGCGAAGAATCTTTGTCCCGAGGGCTGGACAGCATTGAACAATGTAGAGGCCAAAGAGTATATTTTGTGGGTAGGAGAGCATCTCAAGTCACAAGTAATGGAGTCTATATATACTTATTGTTGGTCCGAGACAGACGGTGAGGCTACCGATTTGCGTATATTGGCGGGATACCCATACAATAAAGCTACTCCTAATGTGAAAGATTTAGCTTGTTATGGCACTTGGCCAAGCGTGGCTTGGTTGAATATCAATGAGAAAGATCTCTCTAAAAAGACAAGACATTCTATGATTATAATAATTGGGATGTGAAGAAGGATTACGGAATTCCCTACAGATGTATTCGTGATAAAGCTGGCTGGGAATAACTGTGTGGGCTCTCGAAAGGATATATATTCAATGATTAAATTGTAAGATAATGCTAAAGAATACTTTATTTGTGATTCTTCTAATGATTTCTAGCTTATTCACGGCTTGTGCTGAAGGATATGTAAGTGATGTACAGAAGGAGGATGACACAAAAGAAATACGTTTCAGTCTGAACATGGAGGGAGGGTTAACGATGTTCCCCACTAGGTCTTCTGTGTCTTTGGACGGAATGAAATGGAAAATATTCTGTTTTGATGACCAATATAACTATCTGTTTGACAGGACAGGAAGTATAGGGGATGCAGCAAATGAAATAAAGGTTTCTGTAACTAAAGGCATCGTTTATCGATTCTTGTTTTTGTGTACTACAGCCGATAAATTTCCAGAGTTGACTTCTGGTAAGACTTATTGGGATTTAGATGCATATGTTCCTCAATTGCCGTTAGCTGATCCGATGGCGATGCTTGTCAGTAGAGGTAATGAAAAAGATGGTACACTTCGTGTAGCTGCTGCGTCTGCATCGGTGCAGGTTACTCTTGCTCCGCGTGCATCTAAGATCGTTTTTGCAAAAAGGATTCGCAAACTGCTTCGGATATTACGGTGAATTCCGTGACTTTTGCGGATGCCGCCTCTTCTGTTCCTTATGCCCATATCGAACCTCAGTATTACAGTGAATATGAGAATCTTCCGGTAGTAATTCGAAAGACCTATCAGTATGTGCCCCCAAGAGGATGTATGCTATATGCTTCCAGATATGTGTGCCGGAACCTTTGGAGTGAATGCTACGTTGCATATCACTCATCCAATTTCTGGAGAACAGGATGTGCGGGTAACGGTACCAGTGGGGCTTGCGCTGAATGTAGGTAGTGGAAAGACTTACTATATTGAAATGTCTGCTAATGCAAACGGAAAAGTTGTTGCTACTTGGGCAACACGTGTAGCACCCAAGACACTGAAACTTGCTACGCAAAACTTATGGGGAAAAAACACTTCCGTTGTATTGGATTACTTCAATAAAATTGATGTGGATGTGCTTTGCGCACAGGAATGCAGCAAACTTTCCGAATCTGATATACAAGCACAGGGGCTTTACGTGCATACTCACTCCAACAATGGACAGGGGAAATGCAGCATTATATCGCGCTATCCTTTCTCGGGGATTACACCGAACAAATACGGTGTCTATATCGATTTGGGTGAAGGTATTATCGTGTTAGTGATGAACTGTCACGGTGCTTTCTATCCTTACGGTCCTTATCAGTTGAACGGTATCGAGTATAAAGGATATGAAGCTACGGACGATGTCGACTATGTAGTAAAAGTCAATAAAGAAGCCCGTCAGGGCATGGTGGACAAGCTGCTGGAGGACTTCAATTCGTCTACCACTCCTTTTGTTTGCCTTTCGGGTGACTTCAATGAACCGTCATGGCTTGACTGGACGGAAGGTGCCCTGTCGGCAGGTCTTGCTCCCTACGTTGTTCAGTGGCCTACTACTCGTTCTCTGTGGGAAGGCGGTATAAAAGGTGATGCCTACCGGACGATACATCCAGATCCTGTGACACATCCGGGATTCACGTGGACGCCGCGCCCGAGCGAGAAGGACACCAAGGATCGTTTGGATCTCACTCTTTATACTTTGTCTCCCAACACGGAGGTGAAAAGTTGCCAGGTAATAGGAGAGAATACAGAAACGTCGGATATTGTTCTTCCTAATTGGGGGCCGTTTGAAGAAGTGTTTGACCACCGGGGATTACGGACAGAATTTGTCTTTACGAAATGACGGAACGGTGTACCGGAATTAGGAGTCTCCAGACTGTTAATTATTGAGGTCTCGGGTATTAATACCTGTCGTGTAAGGTATTAATATCCGAGAATTCAGCTATTAATAGCTAACATGCCAACTATTTGTAATGGATAAACCAATGATTAACCAATGTCTTTTTGTCTGTTGCTAGATAACTTTCAAATAGGCAATATATGGCAGTTTGGGACTGAAATTTTATTTATTGACTTGTTTTTAGCATACCGGACAGGTAGAAAACACTATTTTTGTCCTCATCCGTTTTAGATTTTTAAGATTATATAAACCAATAAATTGTAACGTACGAATATGCACAACATTGCTAAAAACCTTTTTCCCGATTTTATTATTACTTTTTGCTGCAGTAGTGACAGCACAGAATGGGAAGAACAATGTCGGAAATGCGCAACGCATCTGGCTTGATTCTGAAATTGGTCATCAGGGCGACTACCAGTGGAAAATGATAAAAAGCTGGAGATGCAACAGACCCCGGAGAAAAGATTTCATTATCCAATTATGCAACGGCAAATTGGATGCCGGCTATCGTTCCCGGAACAGTTCTAAATTCTTTGGTGCATAACCAAAAATACCCGGAGCCTTATTATGGAATCAATAATAAGATTGAATCTAAATTAATACCGGATATCTCTGAAACCGGACGTGACTTTTAACATACTGGTTTCGTACAGATTTTAGTGTCCCTCAATCATTCAAAGGGGAAAACTGTCTGGTTGCAGTTGGATGGTATCAACTACCGGGCAGAAGTATGGGTGAATGGTAACTTGTTGAGCACGATAAACGGCATGTTCATTCAGGATTATATTGATGTTACGGATTTTGTGAAAATTGGGGAAAGCAATGGATTGGCTATTAAGATTTATCCGGTAGATGTTCCCGGAAGTACTAAGCCTAAGTCTTGGGGGCTGCCGGAGAATTTCATAATGGTGGTAACGGAAACATCGGATTAAACACTACGATGTTGATGACGGTAGGCTGGGACTTTACCTTTATGGATGGTATCCGTGACCGCAATACTGGTATCTGGAAAAATATTTCTGTCTATGCTACAGGCAGAGTAGCATTGCGCCATCCTTTGTTAAATCTGAATTACGAAAACCCGATTATGATCAGGCTCGTGAGACTGTATCAGTTGAAATTATCAATCCATCAACCAGTAACCGGGTAATCAGTTGCAAGGTAAAGGGTGAAATTGTGGGTGAGAATATCACTTTCGAAAAGACTTTCCGACTGATGCGTGGAGAAGAAAAAGATAGCTACCTTTTCTCCTGAAGAGTTTCCGCAACTTATCATCAACTCTCCAAAACTTTGGTGGCCTGTCAATAAAGGACCACAAAACTTATATGACCTAAAGCTGACAGTGTCAGTTGATGGTAAAGAATGTGATTCAGTGAAAACAAGATTTGGTATTCGAGAAATTGTTTCGGATAGAAAGACTCCCCGATAAATCACGTGTCTTTTATGTGAACGGTAAACGATTGTTTATCCGTGGTACCAACTGGATACCGGAAGCCATGTTGAGAACTTCGGATGAGCGTACCTATGCTGAATTACGTTATTCCCGTCAGTCGGGCGTCAACCTTTTGAGAATGTGGGGAGGTGGTATCGCAGAATCCGATTACTTCTTCCAGTTATGTGATGAATTAGGATTGTTGGTATGGCAAGAGTTCTGGATGACTGGCGATACTCGTCATCCGCATGACAAGGCTGTCTATATGAGCAATGTAGAATCTACAGTAAAGCGCATTCGCAATCATCCTTCTTTGGCTTATTACGTTGCTTCCAATGAAAGTACGGAAGTCACAGGTACTCCTGAATTACTGAATAAATTGGATGGCACACGTGGATTCCAGATGCAGTCCGAATGTGAAGGGGTACATGATGGCAGTCCTTACAAACAAGTAAATCCGATGCAGCATTATGAAAATACGGCATCTCCCAGAGGAAGTCGTGTCGATGGTTTTAACCCGGAATATGGTGCGCCTACTCTTCCGACTGTGGAAATCCTTCGGGAAATGATGGATGAAAAAGACCTTTGGCCTATCAATAAGGAAGTATGGGATTATCTGGATGGAAATGGTTTCCATCTGATGAGTACTATGTATACAGACTTGGTGAATAACTACGGAAAATCATCATCAATCGATGAGTTTGCGCAGAAAGGACAACTGCTGGGAGCAATTAATTCGAAAGAGTATTTGGGAGGTATGGAACTATAATAAACTGGATTATGGCGATCGTTTTTGTTCAGGCCTTTTGTTCTGGTATCATAACTGCTCTATGAGGCAGGTCGCTTCCCGTATGTGGGACTGGTCTTTGGAACCGACAGCGTCGCTTTTATCATACTGCCAACTCTTTAGAACCATTACATGCACAGTTTGACTATCTGAAAAACACAGTGTCTGTAGTGAATGATTATTATCGTGAATTTAAGGATTATAAAGTGATAGCACAGGTTTACGATATTAACAGCAAGAAAGTTTTTGAGGAATCAGCAGTGGTTAATCTGCCTTCGGATGGAGTGGTAAACGATGCGTTGACTATTCGTTTCCCGGAAAACATATCTCAAGTTCACTTTATTAAACTGATTCTGAAAGATGAAAAGGGAAAAGATGTTTCTTCTAATTTCTATTGGCGTTCTAATGACAAATATGAAGGAAGCAAGACTTTGACCGGTCCGGCTGCTTCAGGTTTTGAAGATTTGAGTAAACTAAAACAGGCAAAAGTGAAACTTACCTATAAAGTAAGAGAAGATAATAACAACTACTTTGTAGATATTACTTTGAGAAATACCTCCGGGCAGATTGCATTCTTTAATCAGCTGCAATTCCTGAATTAAAAGATGAGTCCGATACGTCCGTCATTCTATACAGATAATTTCTTCTCCCTGATGCCGGGTGAAAAGAAAACGGTGACTATTGAGACTGCAAAAGGAAAGCTGAAAGACGGAGCTGTATTGGCACTGAAAGGTTGGAATATAAATAAGCAAGAATATAAACTAAAGTAATAAGAGAAGGTTGTGAATTGGTTCTACATTCTTTATATCAGGAGTGTAGAATCAATTACGTGATAAAAAAAACATTTTTAACTATAAAAGAGAACTAAGATGAAACTGAAACTTATTATTGGCATAGTTGGTATATTATCTGCATGTGGATTTACCAATGCGCCTTCTTTAGATACTAATCAGGAGAAACAGGATAATAATTGGGTGATCGGGCCATTCTTGCGTCCTGAAGGAGTTAATCCTGTCATATCACCGCAGCCTACAGAGTTTTATTGTCCGATGCGTAAGCAGCAAGTTAAGTGGGAGGAAAGTGACACTTTTTAACCCTGCTGCTACTGTAAAAGATGGAAAGATTGTCGTGCTTTATCGTGCAGAAGATAATTCGGCCCAAGGTATAGGTAAAAAGAACCTCACGTGTTGGTTATGCTGAAAGCAAGGATGGGATTGAGATGAAAAGGCTTGATAATCCTGTTCTTTTTCCTGCTGAAGATAATTTTAAAGATCAAGATTGGCCGGGTGGTTGTGAAGACCCTCGTGTGGCTATGACCGAAGACGGATTGTATGTGATGCTTTACACGGCATGGAACCGGAAAAAAGCACGCCTTGCCGTAGCTACTTCCCGAGATTTGAAGAACTGGACAAAACATGGGCTTGCCTTTGATAAGGCATATAACGGTCGATTTAATGATCTTTTCTGTAAATCGGGTTCTATTTTAACAAAATTGAAAGGAAATCAATTAGTCATTGATAAAGTTGATGGCAAGTATTTGATGTATTGGGGTGAGTATGCGGTATATGCTGCTACTTCCGATAACCTGGTTGACTGGTATCCGGTTTTGGATGAGAAGAATGAACTGATGAAAATCATACAACCTCGTAAAGGACATTTTGATAGTTTGTTGACAGAATGTGGCCCTCCGGCTATTCGTACCAAGCATGGCATTGTTCTCATGTATAATGGTAAGAATAGTGGTAAAACTGGAGATGCTAACTATCCTGGCAATGCTTATTGTGCCGGACAGCTTTTTATTGGATGGTAACGATCCCTATAAAGTATTAGACCGTTTGGATAAGCCTTTCTTTGCTCCCGAAGCTCCTTTTGAGAAGAGCGGACAATACAAGGACGGAACAGTATTTATCGAGGGACTTGTTTATCACAAGAAGAAACTATACCTCTATTATGGTTGTGCGGATTCACAGGTGGCGGTAGCGGTATGTGATGATGTGAAGAAAAATTGAAAACAAAATAGTAGATTATAAGACGATGAGAATAAGGCTGAATACATATCTTGCTTGTGTAATTGTTTTTCTGTGTGCTTCTACAGAATGCATTTATCCACAAAAACTAAAATGGAATTTTGGTTTATCTCGTAAACAGAGTTCCGAAGTGATACCTCATTCAAAACATTCATTTCAGACAGCTAAGCCTAAAAAAAAGTGGTAGAACCCGGAGAATTGAGTCCGCTTTCCGATTGGGAGTACCAACTCTCCAAAGGCTGGGAAATGATAGAAGGATATAAAGCTAGAGCAGCTGAAAAATCGGTATTTACACAAGATTTAGATACAAGCGAATGGTATTCGGCAACAGTTCCCGGTACAGTATTAACTACGTTGGTGGATCAGGGCGTATACCCTGATCCCTATTGGGGGCTTAACAATTTATTGATTCCTGATACGCTTTGCCGGATGGACTGGTGGTATCGCAATTCTTTTAGTATTCCTCGTAGTAAGAAGGGAGAAAAAGTGAAGTTGATTCTGAATGGAATCAATTATAAAAGCGGAGATCTGGTTCAATCATCAACTATTAGGAACAATGGTTGGTGCTTTTGAGCGAGGTATTTTTGATATAACTCCTTGGGTGGATTATGATAAAAAGAACCTGTTGGCCATCCGTATTCTTCCGCCTAACAATCCCGGTATTCCTCACGAAGCAAATAAGAAAGAAGGAATCGGCCCCAATGGTGGAGCATTGTGCTTAGACGGTCCTACTTTTATCTCTTCAGAAGGCTGGGATTGGATTCCCGGCATACGCGACCGAAACATGGGTATTTGGCAGGATGTCAGAGTCAAATTTGGAAATGAACTGGAAATTGTTGATACGCATGTGATTGCGGATCTGCCTTTGCCTGACACTACATCTGTCAATTTTATCGTTCAGACGGAGATTTATAATTCTTCTAAAACGACTTGTACTGCCAATTTACATTTTAATATAGGAGGTGTGTCTGCTGTTTATCCGGTTTCTTTGAATGCAAATGAAAAAAGGATGATTAAACTTACTCCTCACGAATGTAAGGAACTGCAAATGAAGAGTCCACGTCTTTGGTGGCCGAATGGATATGGAGAACAATATTTATATAAAGCATCTTTGAGCCTGATATCACCCAATAAAGATACTCTTGATGTCAAAAAAATGCGTATTGGTATTCGTGAGTTGGAATATGAATTGTCTGCGTATGAGGATAACGCTCCTGTGGTGCGGTTGAACTATAATCCAACTGCTGCTTTGCAGGATGGAAAACCCGTTTTTGATGCTGTGAAACGTAAAAAACGGATAGTAAGGTTCCGCTATACGAATTATGATGGAGAGTTTGTCCCAAATTTATTGAAACCGGTTTCTTCACAGGGAATAGAGTTGATAAAGGATTCACTGATGAAAGAATACATGGTTATAAAGGTGAACGGACAACGGATTTATTGTAAAGGAGGTAACTGGGGCATGGATGACGGTATGAAGCGTGTTTCCCGGGAACGATTGGAACCTGCCTTGAAGCTACATAAGAATATGAATTATAATATGATTCGTAACTGGACAGGTGAAAGTACGGAAGAAGTATTTTATGAGCTTTGCGATGAATACGGAATGTTAGTGATGAATGATTTTTGGCTTTCAACAGACGGATTTAATCTTAATCCATTAGATAATTGCCTGTTCATAAAGAATGTGACTGAAACGGTACGTCGTTTCCGTAATCACCCTTCCATTGCTCTGTGGTGTGCACGTAATGAGGGGTTTGCTCGAATGAACTTGAATACATGTTGGCCGCTACTTTAGCTAAAGAAGACGGCAGCAGACATTATGTTGGAAATTCCCGTTCATTGAATAGTTCAGGAAGCGGACCTTGGCGTTATCAGTTTGATGCAGGCTGGTACTACCGTTCTTTAGCTGGAGGATTTCGTTCGGAAGTGGGTACTCCTTCTCTGCCTACGGCTGAAACTGTTCGTGAGTTTATGGCGGAAGAGGATACATGGCCCATTAGTGATGTTTGGTATTACCATGACTGGCATAATCATAGATATGGTAGTAAGACTTTTAGTGAGCTTTATAAGGAGGGGATGGATCGTAAACTAGGACCTTCTGATAACTTGGATGATTTTTGTCGAAAAGCACAATTGATTAATTACGAAAGCCACCGGGCCATTTTTGAAGCATGGAACAGTAAGATGTGGAATGATGCTTCCGGGGTATTATTGTGGATGAGCCATCCTGCATGGCCCAGTATGGTTTGGCAGAACTACAGTTCGAATGGGGAAACAGCCGGTGCCTATTATGGCGCGCAAAAAGCATGTCGTCCTCTTCATATTCAGATGAGTCTTAACAGTCAACATAAAGTAGATATTATTAATACTACACTGAAAGAATATCGAGATTTGAAGGTAGGAGTTACTGTTTATGATAAAGTAGGCAAAAAATACGCTCTTTACAACAGAAGATAGGCCATGTGACAGCTAATGCGCTGACTCCTGTAACACAGTTGGAGGATATAAAAGAACTTCCTGATTTCTGCTGGGTAAAGTTGGTGTTGACAACTAATAACGGAAAGTTGCTGGATGATAATGTTTATTGGCTCAATCAGAAGGAATGGGACGGAAAGGTCTTGGCTAATTTACCAGTTTCTTCGGTAAATGTTTCGGTGAAGAACTTCACGAAAAAACTAATCATTATGAAGGCAGGCTTATTGTGAAAAATCCGGGACAATACTTGGCCGCTGCAATAGCATTGACATTAAGGGATGCAAAAACTGATGCGGCTGTTCGTCCGGCTTATTTTGATGATGGATACTTTTATCTGATGCCGGGAGAATCTAAAGAAGTTTGTTTTCAGGTAGATTGTAAGGAGGGAGTTGATAAACTGCTTTTGCGGGTAGATGGATATAATGTTGAACTGAAAGATATATTGTTGAATAGATAAAGAAAAATATTATGAGTAAGAAATTCTTGATTTTGTTATTTTTGATTCCTTTTCAATTGATGTTTGCTCAGAAAAGTTTATTGAAGGACTTTCCTGAAGGATATACCCCAAAAGAGATAGGCAAACGAATAGCATATCGCTTTTTAACAGAAAAACATGCGCTTCATGTTGGTAAATGGATTGGCTATCCGGAAACCTTCTATTGGAGTGGCGCCTTGCGATATGCTGATGGAGCGAAAGACAAGGAGCTTATTCAACGTTTACAAGAAAAGTTTGATTTCTTGTTTACCGAAGAGAAGATTTTACAACCTATTATGAATCATGTTGATTTGAATATGTTCGGTAGTCTTCCTCTCGAATTCTATTTGGTGACGAAGGATCTGAAATATCGTTATTTAGGTTTGCCTTATGCCGATTCGCAGTGGGAGCTTCCGAGAAATGCGAAACCGCATGAAAAGGAATGGGCGGAAAAAGGTTATTCTTGGCAAACACGTTTATGGATTGATGATATGTATATGATTACCATTGTACAGACACGTGCCTATAAAGTAACGAAGGATAAGAAATATATTGACCGTGCTGCTAAGGAGATGGTGATGTACTTGGATGAGTTACAACGTCCGAATGGCCTTTTCTATCATGCCCCGGATGTGCCTTATTATTGGGGGGCGTGGAAATGGCTGGATGGCTGCCGGTATGGCGGAGTTGCTTCAGTGCCTGCCTAAAAAACATAAAGATCGTGCACGCATTATGGAAGGCTATCTCAAAATGATGGAGAGCCTTAAAAAGTATCAGAATCCGGAAGGACTTTGGAATCAATTGATTGACAAGTCTGATTGTTGGACTGAAACTTCTGGTTCAGCAATGTTCACTTTTGCCTTTATTAAGGGGGTTCAAAATAGATGGTTAGATGCAGAAGCTTATGCTCCGGCTACCCGAAAGGCGTGGATGGCTTTAGTGCCATATCTCAATGAAAAAAATCAGGTGGGCAATGTCTGTGTAGGAACGAATAAAAAGAATAGCAAACAGTACTATTATGACCGTCCGCGTCGCACTGGTGATTTTCATGGACAGGGACCTTATTTGTGGTGTGCTGCTGCCCTTATGGAAAAATAATCGTTTCTGTATGGAGCTCTAGTTGAGGCTTTGGAGGGGATTTTTGCCAAATTGGATAATTTTTTTTATTTATAGCCCAATTTGTTTTATTCAATGTGGAGGATGTTCTTTAACTTTGGTTTAACAATTTAGTACAAATAGAATCAGGCGGGCTGATTCACATTAATGTTTTATATGAGTTTGAAATATTTACTTTGTGGGATGGCTTTTGTAGCATGTGCTACTATTGCTAGAGCTTTTAATAATGTGCCGGAATCGATTTCTGCATCTATTTTCTTGAAAGTTCCAGGGAATGACGCGAAGCGTTATCCATTGACTTTTCAGAAGTCTCAAAATAATAACGGCACTTATTATTTGGAGAATTCGGAAAAGATGCCGTTGACTGTGTCTCAAAACATAGTAGATGGTGATGATGGGTTACGTATTAGTGTGTCTATTACCGCATTGGAAGATATTTACTTTAATTACAGTCAGCAGGTGGCAACAGATTTCCGTCATAACGATTGCCTATTCTATATGCCGGGGTTCTGGTATCGGCGTAATCTGCGTTCGCCCAAGGAAGCCCCTTCATTTCATACTTCAGACAGTTGGATTGTAAGTGAAGACAGGTTAAGCGCGCCTCTCACCGGGATTTTCTGTGAGAAGAAACAACGTTTTATGACTGTCAACAGACTGGATAAATTTGTAAATAGCACGTTGGCTACCCATCGTGAAGGTGAGATTATTCTCTCGGATAAAACTTCTTTGGGATATACCGGATTTGAAAATAAGGATGGGGTTGCTACTCTTTCTTTCGGTTTTCCTTATCGGGAGGCTCCTAAAAGTTATATCCGTAAATTGACATTAGCTCCGGCTGTAACGGCTTATCAGCATCTTAAAAAAGGAGAGACGATTTTGTTGACTTGGCAAATTACTGAAGGTGAAGCTAAGGATTACTCTGATTTTGTGCGCCATACTTGGGAGTATTGTTATGATACATATTTGCCTAAACCTGTAGATACTCCCTATTCAATTGAATATATGAAGCAGACTCTTAGCCAATTCTTTGTAAGTAGTTTTGTAGATAAATATCCGTTGGTATATAATTCGGGTATACATCTTAGAACAGATGCGTGTACAAGTAATGGGCAGGCGGAAGTCGGTTTTATAGGGCGTGTTCTTCTGAATGCATTCAATGCCTGGGAATATGGTTGGGAATGTAACCGGGAAGATTTGAAGGCTAACAGCGCCAAAATATTCGACAGTTATTTGAAGAATGGTTTCACGGAAGCAGGCTTTCTCAAGGAATCGGTAAATTATGACAAGAACTTTGAGGATCCTGTTCATAGTATCCGTCGTCAATCGGAAGGACTTTATGCAATTTTTTCATTTCCTGGCTTATGAAAAAGAAAAAGGTCGTAAGCATCCGGAATGGGAACAGCGATTGAAAAACATGTTGAACATGTTTCTGCAATTGCAAAATGCTGATGGTAGTTTTCCACGAAAGTTCCGTGATGACTTCTCGATTGTAGATAAAAAGCGGAGGAAGTACTCCTTCGGCTACATTACCTTTAGTCATGGGATATAAATACTTTAAGGATAAACGTTACTTGGATAGTGCTAAGCGGACTGCGGATTATTTGGAAAAAGAACTGATTTCTAAGGCCGATTATTTCTCGTCTACTCTTGATGCGAATTGCGAAGATAAAGAAGCGTCACTTTATGCTGCAACTGCTACCTATTATCTTTCATTAGTTACTAAAGGGGAGGAACATAAGCATTATGCTGATCTGACGAAGCAAGCCGCTTATTTTGCATTATCGTGGTATTATTTGTGGGATGTTCCTTTTGCTCCCGGACAGATGCTGGGTGATATTGGTTTGAAAACACGTGGCTGGGGAAATGTTTCGGTAGAAAATAATCATATTGATGTGTTTGTATTTGAATTTGCCGATGTACTTCGTTGGTTATCGAACGAATATAAAGAATCCCGTTTCTCGAACTTCGCAGAAGTGATTTCAACCTCTATGCGGCAGTTATTGCCTTATGAAGGACACATGTGTGGCATTGCCAAAGTGGGTTACTATCCGGAAGTTGTTCAACATACCAGTTGGGATTACGGGAAGAATGGCAAAGGATATTATAATGACATTTTCGCACCCGGATGGACTGTTGCTTCTTTATGGGAATTATTTACTCCTGGGCGTGCCGAGATTTTTATGGAAAGGTAATATAATAAATTAATTTGTAATGACATCAAGAAGAGATTTTCTTAAAAAGCTGGGTTGATTTCTGCTGCTTTTGCAGTTCCCTGCTTTAATGTGAATGGAAATACCACACAATCCAAGATACGTTTAAAGAATACAAAGATTGCCGTAGATGATCGGTGGGATGTTATTGTAGTTGGCGGAGGACCTGCTGGATGTACTGCTGCGATTTCTGCGGCCCGGGAGGGAGCTAAAACTTTGCTGATTGAGGCAATGGGACAACTTGGCGGTATGGGAACAGCAGGTATGGTTCCGGCATGGTGTCCGTTTTCTGACGGCGAAAAGATTATTTATCGAGGCTTGGCGGAAAAGATATTCGAGGCATCAAGAAAAGGAGTGCCTCATGAGAGAAAGCAAAAACTGAATTGGGTGAATATAAATCCTGAATATTTGATGCAGGTTTACGATCGGATGGTCGCTGAATCGGGGGCAAAAGTCCTTTTCTTTTCGAGGGTTGCTGCTGTTGAGATGTCAGCTGATGATACGGTAGATGCTATCATCGTAGCAAATAAATCCGGGCTTGTTGCATTCAAAGCAAAAGTCTTTATTGATGCGACGGGAGATGGAGATGTGGCTACCTGGGCAGGTGCTTCATTTAAAAAGGGAGGTGAGGATGGTATACTGCAAAGTTCTACTTTGTGTTTCTCGTTTGCTAATGTCGATAGCTATAACTACAATCTCATAGGTCCTTCATTGCATACGAGTAACAAAAAATAGCCCTATCTTTGACGCGATTAAGTCCGGAAAATATCCATTGATAGGCAGACATTTCAATAGTAATCTGATCGGTCCGGATGTGGTACAATTTAATGCAGGACACATTGATAATGTTGATTCGACCGACCCATGGGCTACTACGCGGGCGATGGCTACCGGTAGGCAAATCGCTGAACAATACTTGGAGGCACTGAAAGAACTTCAGCCTAAAACTTTTGGTAGTGCTTTTGTTGTAAAGACTGCCTCCTTGTTGGGGGTTAGAGATAGTCGTCGGATTGAAGGGGATTATACGTTTACTTTCCAAGATTGGCTGGAGCGTAAAACATTTGAAGATGAGATCGGACGTAATTGTTACTATATTGATGTTCATAAACCGGGGCATAAAGAGACGCGTTACAAAAAAAGGCGAATCTCATGGAATTCCTTATCGTTGCTTGACTCCTAAAGGTATGAAGAATCTATTGACCGCCGGACGCTGTATATCTACTGATGAAGAAGCGTTCGGGAGTTTACGGGTAATGCCTCCTTGTCTGGTGACTGGCGAAGCTGCCGGAATGGCTGCGGTACATGCTATCAAACAAACAAAGAATGATGTTCATAAGATTGATGTAGGTTTTCTACGCAAAAGATTAAAAAGAAGAGGGGCAATATTTCTTATAAATACATTAGGGATGAATTTTATGGGATGTTCCTCTTGACAAATCCTTTTAAATGTTGTATCTTTATAGTCTGAAAAGAGCTTAAACCTTGTAAATAACAGATAAAAAGAATATGAAATTGATGACTTGAATGGTATAATATTATAACAAATCTGGACGTGTTCCCTAATAAATATTGGGAAGGATATACCGGATATAGGCAAAAAGGCTGCAAATTTTATGAAATTTGCAGCCTTTTTGTTGTAAAAGATGGATTTATAAACTCGGAAATCCAATGGCAGAGTTTTTAATAAACTCAGATACCGTTCTTAATAAACTACTCAAAAAGTTTATTAAAAACGTACTATTTGTTTATGTGGAAATTTGTTTGTTTTTTTATAAAATCTTAAATTGGCGTTTAGAACATTCTTTGTTGAAGATAACTATACTTTACAATTTGAAAAGTAATCAAACGAAACAACAGCTTTCCTGTTGGCTAAATTTATACATGAAGTTCCAGAACGAACCGTGTTCCTTTCGTATAATTCGTATCCAGTGTCAGGCTTCCGTTCATCTTGGCAGCAATTAGTGAACAGATCGGTAATCCTAGTCCATCTCCTGTAGTCAGGTCTTTCACTTCTGTGAAAGGTTTGAAGAGATTTTCCTGTTGCTCTGCCGGAATTCCAGTTCCTGTATCCGTAACGATGAATTGGTGCGTGTGCGCTCCCCGTTTCTTGAATTCGAGACTGATACGACCCTGGTCGGTGTAGAAAGCGGCATTTTTCAGTAAATAGAGAAGAATGCGTTCCAATTGTTCCTCGTTTGTCTTTACCTGAAGTTTTTGGTGCATTGACTGAAGATGTGACATCCTGTTTTATGTATTCTTTAACTTTATCCATCACATTCTCACAGAAAGTTCCCACGTTGATTTCACTTAGTTCATAAAACTCGGTTAATGAGTTTTCCAAAGATGACAGTTCTTGAATGTCATCACTGAATTTCTTCAAAGCTGCGACTTGTCCCTGCATTTGGGCCGCTTCTTGAGGAGCCTTTTGTGACAGTTCTTCGGCTGAAGTAGCCAGCGTATTCAGGGTAGGCTCCATTTGCGAAGATATATTCTGTATGAATTTGGTTTTTAGCTCGTTGTGTTCATTGGCAATTTTTACACTTTTCTTTAATTTACGATTGTTGGCGATGAATCGTAGCAATATCACAGCCAGTATTGCCAGGCCGGCTACCAATATGACTGCCAGCACACAGAGACCTATGATTATATATTGCTTGGCAGATAGTGAGTCGTCCTTTTCCTGTATGGTCAGTTGGCTTTCGTCATATTTTCTCTTCAGTACATTTAGTTCGTCTTGTGCGGTTAATGCTTTTACCGAGTCTGTCCAGACAATGAAACTTTCGTAAGTGCGTTCCATCAGTGGAGCATTATTGCCTTTTCGTGCAATATTGATAAGATTCTTGTAGCAATCGCTCACTTTATCGTAGTCCTTCTTTTCCTTGTATTGGCTGATGAGTTTGCGGAAACAGGCGTCTCCTTGTGTATTCTGATTGAAAGTATAGTAATAGTTGGCTTTTTGTATACAGCAGTACCTCCGTTAGGGGAGTCATTCTTTGCAAGATTAGCCATTTCTTCCAGTTTGTCCAACTGAGTCTTTGCTTGTGCGGGATTTTTCAGTGCGGTGTACATCTGCAATCGTTCCTTGTTTATAAGGAAACGCAGGTCATAAAAGACTTTCTTTTTTTATTCTGTTCTCCCGTCCATAGAAGCTGCTCCATGTCACGGCAAAGCTCGAATCCCTCTTTGTAAAAGTTCTCTGACGTATAAAGCATTAGCCTGAACGCCACATTCTATTGCTTGTGGATAGTTTTCGCGGCTTGCAAATGCTTCGTATGCTTTTTGAATAAGTAACGTGCTTTGATGTAATCTTTTGATTAAGACTGCTTTGTGCTTGTTTTTTAGTTCTGTGGCTCTGTCTTGGGGAGTTTGCGCATAAGCTATTATGCTCAAACAAAATATCATTAAAAGACTTGTTATCGACGTTTTCATATTTATTGCATATTTGTTTGTCACAAATGTAAAACAAATATATGAAAAAAGATAGTGTTATCGATGAAATAATTCTATTCTGTTTCTATTCATTATTATTATCCTGCCCAGTTTTCTCTGTCGAGATTCCGATAGCTGATGGCTTCTGCCAAATGACTAGGAAGTATTTGTTCTACTCCTTCCAAATCAGCGATTGTACGGGCAACTTTTAAAATCCGGTCGTAGGCTCGGGCAGACAAATTGAATCGTTCCATTGCGTTTTTTAGCAATGCGAGTCCTTTTCTCATTAGGTTGAGCATACATTGCAAGCAATTTGCTGTTCATTTGTGCATTGCAATAAATTCCGGCATATTCGGTGTATCGTCTTTCCTGCAGTTGACGGGCTTTTATCACTCGTTGCCGGATGATATTGCTCGGTTCTCCCTGCCTTTGATCGGAAATCTTATCAAAAAGGTACAGGAACGATCTCTATTTGAATGTCAATCCGGTCTCATAATGGACCGGATATCTTATTCAAGTACTTTTGGACTTGCCCGGGACTGCATACACACGCTTTTGTCGGATGGTTATAATATCCGCAGGGACATGGATTCATGGATGCGATCAGCATCAGATTGGCCGGATAACTGATAGTGCTTTTGATGCGGGAAATGGTGATTTGACGGTCCTCCAATGGTTGGCGCAATACTTCTAGCACTCCTCGGTTGAATTCCGGTAACTCGCTATTCTTAAAATACTTGCACCATTGCAGAAACTTTCTTATCTTTGCGAGAGGTAAAGACTATTATCTATGCTATTATATTGCATTATAGATAGTTAGCTAATAGTCTTGATTGCAATAATATTAAATGTAACAGATATGAGAGCTGCATTTTTGATTAGGTGCTCAACTAAGAAGCAAGACTATGAGCGACAGGTAAATGACCTAACTAGACTGGCTAAGAAGTTTGGTTATACGTCAAGTGATAATATGATATTTGGTGAGCATATCACTGGTAAAGATGATGCAAGTAAGAGAGATAGGCAGTCTATTCAACGTCTAAAAGATGCTGCTATTAATAAGGAATTTGATGTCGTTTTAGTGTCGGAAGTTAGCCGAATGAGTCGTGACCCTATGTCGGGTAGGTTATATGTTAGACAGCTTATCAACATGGATATTCCTGTGTATTTTAGGGATATTGATACTTGGACTATAGACCCTGTAACTGGCAAGAAAGTTAGAGATGCTGAAACTATTATAGGTGCTGCCTTTGATGCTGCTTGGAAATACATAAAGAGTATGAAAACACAAATAGCATCTGGTAGACGTGATGAACTGGATAACAATCAAATGAGTATAGGACAGCCCTTCTTTGGTTATAAAAGATATGGTGGTAGAGATAAGGGTAAGAAGAATAGTTGGGTGATAAATGATGATGCCGCTAAAGTTGTGGTAGATGTATTTGAAGAATATGTTAAAGACGGTGCAACACTGAAATCTACAGCTTTGGCTATTACTGCCAAGTATGGTGAACAATTTAATAAGAAATTCAGCATAGGGACTATAGAGCATATTTTAACCTTTGAACCTTATTGTACTGGTATAAAGGTTGTATCTCTTACTGACCCAGATACAGAAGATGTAGATGAGTTTGAAGTCGAGATACCTACTATCATAACTAGGGCTATGTTCGATAAAGCCACCACTAAAGAGAGCTACAAATAGAACTGCTAGAACTCCTTATCCAAAACAGGCTACTTATATATTGAGTAAACTTCTTAAATGTCCTATCTGTGAACACTCATTAACTCCACAGAAACGTGGTGGAGATAAGGGGGATAAATATAGATTGATGAATGGGAAGGTAGCTATTAGGTGGTCATGTATGTCGGGTATCAATAATGCTACAGATTGTAGTAGTCGCATTACAATTAGTAATGAGAAATTAGAAGCTATTATTTGGGGCTTAGTTAAACAGGAGCTAATAGGATTTGCCAATTTGAATGATGAAGATAGAGTAGCTAAGGTGGAGGAACTTACCGATAAAATAACCAATTTGGAAATGAATATAGCCAACTTTTACATCTCATATATCCAACATGGATAGATTGATAGAAAGAGCTTATAGTGCTTATATGGATGCTCCGGATTCTGTAATGGATATAGCTAAAGATAAGTACTATAAAACCCTAACTAAGTGTGAGAATGAGAGAGCGGAGTGCAAGGATAAGATAGAAGCTTTAAGTGCAGAGAAGTTAAGATTGGAGAATATGAGAACGTTCTTCAACCAACCTACTTTACCAAAGGATGCCATTGAGAAGGCAGAATCAGACCCTATTAAAATGAGGAACTTAGTAATGGAACTAATAGACAAGATATATCCTTATAGGATTACAACCTATGTATCATCAGCTACTAATAGGATAATGAGGAATGGTATAGTTTTATTGGAAGTATATACTATAAATGGAATTTATAACGTACTATATGACGGTAATCAGAGGAATAACAAGGTAGCCTATTATATTAGTGGTGTTTATGCTACATTTCAAAATGGAAGGAATAAGTTTGATGCTTATGATACTGGAGAGTACTTTGTTATCTCTCATGCTACATTGGTGACTGAAACAGAAGATGTAGATATGTTAGTAACCTTTAATGAACTGATAAAGATATGTATGCAGAATGGTTGGGAAATAGATTATACTTACAAGATGTAATATTTCACTGAATATAATTATTAACTAGTAAATGTGGTTGATTATTGAAAATGAGGTTGTGCCAATGTCTTGACACAACCTCACGAAAAGATGCTATTGGGCGTTTAATGCAGCTAAAGCTGCTTCTAAAGCTTCTTTAGACATGCCACTCCAATAACTGTGCTTGACTTGAATGTTTCAGTTCTGTACAGTTCTTAATCCATTCACTGTAAACTGCTATTCTTGCATCACACCAAGAAACAAGGTCGGAAGCTGTTGCTCCCCTCTTTATACCACATTCCATAAGTTCTATGCATTTCTGCACGTTTACGTTCTTCAGCACTCTTTGCATTTGCATTTTCCAAATTTGACATAGTTTTAATTATTAAGTTAATAATACATTTATTACCAGCAAACCTTACTGGATATTCAGATTATAAGCTAGTAAAATTAACTATTATCTGGAAATGCGTTACAAATGTAGTATGAAATTTAATAACCTCAAAGGAATAATAAGGATTTCTTGTATGATAATTAATTCTTATATAATAATTGATTTATACGTAATATTGTATCTAGCCTATCAAGTATTATCTAAACAAGTTATTTGAATGGCTAGTAATAATACTACTAGTCCATACTAATAGAGCTATTAGAAGCAAGTATATAGGAATTTACTAAAGTAAGGTAGGATATATGGTTATACAAAAAGACTTTATATCCTACGTTTCTCATCATATCCCAGATTATAGAACTTCTTAAACATCTCCCAAATGTAGCCAATAAATCCAATTACGATAAATGGTAGGAAAGGCAGAAGAAGGCTACTCAACCATAGCCCAAACACAACCCTACAATTACGCCAATGACATATAAGGCTGTTATAATTCCACAACCTATCATTACTCCTCTTCCTCCTGCCATTACGTATTTAATTGGAGCATTAGGAGTGAAGAAGTCTGGTTCTTTATTCTGATTGATTATTATTCATATTAGTTTATTTATAAGTTACGAGATATTAGTTTAATTTTTATCTTTGTAGTAGAATTTCATAAAAGCCGTTGAAAGTTATGGGTGTTCTATTGTTTACAGGTATTTTGAAGGAGATAACATGTTTACAAGCTGTTGCTGATGATGAAGCGTGTAAATATGGTTACGAGTCGGATAGCCTACTGTTATAAAACCAATATATTTACAAAAGATTCATTACTATATGCCCTTGCTGTAAGAAGTCATTTACTAATGACAACCCTGCTGTTGGTGAGCATGTACTTGCTGAATATGGACGACTAGATACAGAAGGTCGACTTATTTATACCAAGTGTATTACTCCCATTCAAAAGAAGTGTAATGACCGTTTTAAGAACAATCAAGCTTGAAAAGTATTTAAAGTCCGTGGTTATCATTTATGTCGAGTACCTAATAAGCCACCTAAACGGTAAACTTTAACATCAAAGAATATATCTTAATGATTAAAATCTACTAGAACAAGAATATAAATGATTTCTTGTAAAGTTACTGATTATTAATCTATTAAACCAATGAATCATGTTAAAGTAAGTTACCGTTACATTTCTTGAATATCTCTTCAATCAGCTTCATAGGATTCTTTCTGACCTCATAGGGTCAGGGAATTTCTCTAGAGTCTTTTTATACGTTGCACCCGCCCTTGTACTCTAACTTCTGCTTCTTAATATTAAGATAGCTCCATTTTACTCTTTTTAATGTTCATAATTTACCTCCATTCTATATCCTAGTCTACCTAGCTCATTTAATAACTCTCATAAATTTTCTTATTAATATCAGAAAGCCATTGACCGTGTGAGGCATATTTCT
>VOFC01007202.1_pt1 | contig 53405 bp, 53 predicted proteins | sample 5384161 | NCBI WGS metagenome assembly VOFC01 (sample SAMN12384722, study PRJNA508395) | human gut metagenome | isolation source: healthy gut B | host: Homo sapiens | reverse complement strand
TTGAGTAGGGAGGAAAACGAAAGCAGTTTCTTTCCTACTTTCGCTCTCCGACCTCCTCACACCACCGGCCGTGCGGTTCCGCATACGGCGGTCTCATTTGGATACCATTCGAGATATCGCATCCACAAAGCAAGCATACCCTGCCCTGCTATAGATGCTCTTTTGTTATAGCTCTATGCAGTATGTAGTTGTCTGCTATACGCCAATAGCCTTTTAAGTGAGTATTACCCCATTCGTATGCTTTGTATTTACTAATACCACATTTAATGAGGTTTGCCACTTTTGTCTTGACTTTCTTCCAAGCTTTCCATATACAATATGCGGATTCTACGTCTTAACCATTCGTCTGTTTCAAGCAAGAGACGCTTCATATTGGCAAGGTGATAATAGCCGACCCAACCTCTTATGTATTTTTTTCAGCTTCTGCTTTCTTGGCATATCCTCATCCGTTGCTGCGACTTGTCGTTCTTTCAACCTTGACTTCATCTTGGCTTTGGATTTTGATGCACCGTGAGTTGGCATTTGCCTTTCATCACATAAAAAGCGAGTAGCCGAGATATTTCCTCCGCGCACATACGACACTACGGTCTTTCCTTTGTTGACTTTGAGATATAGAGTATTCTACTTCGAGATATTTGTGTATAAGATTGACCACTCTGCCGTCTTTTATCGTACGGCTGAGGATTTCTATAAGTTTGCTATGGCTCACGGTGTCGAAGAAGCGTTCAAGGTCAAGGTCTACTACATATATAGCCTTCGTTGATTATCCTCTGCGCCTCGTAGTGCGTCATGGCATCCTCTTCTCGGACGGAAGCCATAGCTCGTCTTGGAGAATTGGTTCTCATAGATGGGAGTCAGTATTTGGTTTATGGCTTGTTGCACCAGACGGTCTACTACTGTTGGTATTCCTAACAGGCGCATCTTGCCGTTGTCTTTGGGTATTTCTACCCTTTTCACTGGGTTCGGACGGTAAGAACCGTCCATCAAGGAACGGATGAGCATGTCCTTGTTGGTCAAGAGCCATGGGAGCAGCTGTCCACACGGCATCTTGTCGATACCACCACAGCCATTGTTTCTAACCACCGCCTTGTAGGCTCGGCTGAGATTTGCAGGACTGAGGATTTGCTCGAAAAGGTGTTCCTTGTCGAATGGTACTTCCACGATGTTGTCTTCACACATCCACATGAAGGTCTGCACTCCCCCCATACCATTCGGTTTCCGACCTATCTCTTTGGGGCAGCCATTAACTTGGGATAATGTTTTCTGCATTCTTTCCTTCATAAGGTATATTTCAATTACTATCGTTTAATTGTTAGGTTCAGCCCTTCGTGCAACGTTATCGAGTATTGCACTACTATGGCGTCTGCTGACTTCTCACGGCAAGCTTTACTCCATGGCTTTCGTAAAAGCAACTAATCGTCATGTCCGTGAGACCTCCTCAGATAAGGGCTTATTCTTTCCATCTTATACCCACTTCATTTACACCAACCATTCCGAATAGCAATAGGACTTTTGATTTGTGATGCAATCTTATCCATGGTCAAATGCCTTATATGAAGTTTCTGTACGTTAGGTCAGATGTTTGCCGCCAGCTTCTTTCAGATTCCACCACAGTGGACACCCTTGCTATTGGCTATACAATTCCCGCTATTAGGGCTTGTTAGGGACTTGCACCCATTAGAATAAACTCATGCCGAGCATACATCTAAGCGGGCAATGAAGTGCAGGAATCGCGCTTTATTGCCCGCTATTTGTCATGAGCCGCAAGTAATTAAAAGCATATCTTGGGCTATATCAAATATAAAACAAAAAAGCAGTCAAGACATTATCTTAACTGCTTCCGCTAAAGTGGTACCACCAGGAATCGAACCGGGGACACAAGGATTTTCAGTCCTTTGCTCTACCAACTGAGCTATGGCACCTTTTTGTTTTTTCGGTCATTGCCGAATTGCGAGTGCAAAAAAATAGGAAGTTTTTTAATACCGAGCAAATTTTTTGGTAAAAAGTTTGCCGATGCTATGATATTGTCGATTTTTTCGTAACTTTGCATCCGCAAAACGGAAAGTAGCGCAGTTGGTAGCGCACTACGTTCGGGACGTAGGGGTCGGGCGTTCGAATCGCCTCTTTCCGACTTAATCCGCTGCGGGTATGCCGCTGCGGATTTTTTTGCCTTTTCTCGCGAGGGTTATGGGGCTTTGTTTTCGTTTCGTGCGACATGGCGGATGCGGTTCGGCTTCCTGCCGGGGACTCTCTTGTTTTTGTAGCTTTTTGAGGGGATTTTTTCGGGGCTTCGGCTTTATCTGAAAAAACACATGGCTTGTCGTGAAAAATACAAGCCATATATTTTAAAATATATGCCTTATATTTTTGAAATAAGTGCCTTGTATTTTCGGGCTTTTGCAATCTTTTGATAAACAATGCCTTATAGGAGCGTAAAAATTTGCCTTTTCAGCCCTTCCTGATGCTTGTTTCGGACGGCTGTTTTCCGTGTGTTTTTGCCTGTCGGGGCATTTGAAAAAACAGGCGCACCATTGCCTTTTGCGCACCATGCTTCATGCCTGTGCAGTTACAGTTTGGCTTTGCCGGCAGAGCGGTAAAGGTCGAGTCGTTTGGCAAGTGCTTCGTTCAGGTTTTCCTTGGGTTTCAAATTCAGTTTGGCGCGTATGTGAGTACGCTGGCTTGTTATGTTGCCCTGACTTTTGTTGAGCATGCCGCATATCTCCGATAATTTTTTGCCTTGCAGTATGAGTCGGCATATTTCGGCTTCCGAGGCACTGAGTTCGGGAAATGCCTTGTTTATGGCGGAGAGCTGAGTGTTCTTTTGGGTTATGTATTCGTTCACGGCGGTAAAGAGTCTTTCTTTGCTTTGGTCGTCCATCATGCCGAGCATTCTTATTGTCTGCTTTTCGCCGGGATTTTTTGTTTGTCCCAGTTTCAGCAGTGCGCTTGCCTGTTGTTTGCCGAGCCCGAGGAGCTTTGTGAGGCTTTCCTCTCCTTTTCGCAGTTCTTCGTTCTCGGTTTGCAGCCCTTTTATGTCGTCGAGAAGTTTTGCGCCGAGTATGGAAATCAGTATAAATACTATGGAAAACAGCGGCAGCTGGTTCTTGATGTATACGTCTTTGGATATGAACGAACAGACAAGGTATGTGGCGAGGGTTACGAAGCTCATGAGATATGTGGTGTGCTTGAAGTGGCTTATGAGAGAGAGCATGAGCATGGACACGGACAATGTGTTGTATCGGAAAATCATTACCTGATAATAGTCCTCGTTTGTGTGGAACGCGCTGTATATCATTGCCGCCGAGAAGATGGTCAGGGCTATGAACAGTTGACTTTTTGAGATTGGCGGAGAGTGATATTTTTCTTTTCAACATGGCTGTCATGGTTACCGGTATGGTTATGAGCCACGCAATGTCAAGTTTTACGAACACGGGGGCGCTTTCTCCGGGAATTCCGAGAATGTTCAACGGCACAATGAGCAACACGCCCACCGTGGTGAGCAGCAACACCGACAGGCGTTGCCTTTCAATTATGTTTTTAGCGTAGTTTTTGCAAACCATTGGGCGGGTTCGTGAACATATTTGCCTATGAGTGTCGAAAAAGCCTTGGTTTTCTTTGCAGAAGATTTCATCTGTTCCTATCGTTACGTATTGCAAAAATAGTGGTTTGCTTTTGAAAAGCGGCACTCTCCCGCCAAAACCGCCGCACTGCGGTTGTATTTGCCGGTACAAGGCGAAATGAAAGAAATTCGGGGCGTAATGGCGCGCGGACAAAGGGAAATGGTTATATTTGTATAGTAATAATTCAAAAACAAAGCAAGACAATGAAAAAAGAAATAGTAAGCGAGAACGCTCCCGCCGCAATCGGTCCTTACAGTCAGGGAATTGAAGCCAACGGATTCGTATATGTTTCGGGGCAACTGCCCATAGACCCCATAAGCGGGAAGTTTCCCGACGGAGGAGTAGGCGCACTGACCAAGCAGTCTCTGGACAATATCAGCGCAATTCTGTATGAAGCCGGACTTACAATGCGCGATGTGGTGAAAACAACCGTATTCCTGACCAACATGAACGATTTCACGGAAATGAACGAGGCATACGCTTCGTATTTCGAGGACGTTGCTCCGGCGCGTTCGGCGGTTGAGGTGAAGGCTCTGCCCAAAGGCGCAAGAATTGAAATAGAAGCCGTGGCTGCAAAATGAAACGTATAGGCGTTTTTTGCTCTTCGCGCGGAGACATAAGGCAGGAATTTATCGATGCAGGGCGTGAACTCGGCACCGAAATAGGAAAACGCGGGGCAGAGATGGTTTACGGCGGCTCGAAATGCGGACTCATGGACATAACAGCCCAAGCCGTTCGCTCCGCAGGGGGAAGAACCGTGGGCGTGATGCCCCAGGTGCTGCTCGACAAAGGACTTGAAGCCGATGCAGACCTTGTGTTTTATACTGCCAACCTTGATGACCGCAAGGCAACCATGCTTCGCGAAGCCGATGTGTTCGTGGCATTGCCCGGAGGTATAGGAACGCTCGACGAGATATTCACTGTTGTGGCTGCCAACACGCTCGGCTATCACAACAAAACCACCATATTATATAATGTGTGCGGTTTTTGGCAGCCGCTGATCGATGCCCTTAAAAAAATCGACGCAGAAAAAATGATGGATTCCCGTTGGGGAGAACGACTTAAAGCCGTTTCCACCCCCGAAGAACTGTATGAAATGATATTTTAAGCAGCCGCCCGAAAAACAATCAGTACGCAGGGGTTGCAAAAAAAGTGAAGATTTTTTTGCAACCCCTGTAACTTTTCTCCAAGTCAATCGTCTTTTAAGTAGAGAACAATGAAAAAGCTCAGTTTCCGCGATGATGTACTGCCGCTGAAGGATAAAATCTTCAGGCTTTCACTTCGCATAACGCTCAGCAGGGCAGAAGCCGAGGACATTGTTCAAGACGTACTGATAAAAGTGTGGAACAGACGCGACGATCTCGCGGAAGTCGATTCGATAGAGGCATACAGCCTGACGGTTTGCCGAAATCTTTCGCTCGATCGCCTGCAACGCAAGGAAAAACGACAATGTAAACCTTGACGATGCGCCGCCTACCGAAGCCGATGACGCTCCGCCCGATTTGCAGATGATTCGCAACGAACGGATTGACAATATAAAACGGCTCATAGAACGGCTCCCGATTCCACAACGTGCCGCAATGCAACTGCGAGATATGGAAGGGAAAACCTACAAAGAGATCTCCGCAATAACAGGACAGACAGAAGAACAAGTAAAAGTGAATATCTTCCGCGCACGTCAGTACATACGCAAACAAATTGAGAAAATAGAGAATTATGGACTATAGTTTTATAGACAAACTGCTGGAACGCTATTGGCAATGCGCCACATCGCTCGAGGAGGAAGAGATGTTGAAAGCATTCTTCCGCCAGAAAGAGATACCGCAACGCTTTGAGCAATACCGCAGTCTGTTCAATTACGAGGATCTTGCGGCTTCGGAACACCTTGGTGCCGACTTCGACGAAAAAGATGATTCGTATGGTTGAGCAGCCGGTGGTTCGCGCACGCCGCATACCCTTTGCGGTGCGTTTCAGACCCTTTTTCAAGGCTGCCGCAGCTGTTGCCATAGTTCTTACATTGGGAAAATGCCGCCCAGCACTCGTTCAAAAACAACGACACAACGGCTCCCGATTACAATTATGCCACTTATAAGGACACTTACGAGGATCCTCAGGTGGCTTACGACAAAGTTTCGTCTGCGCTTAAGGATATGTCCGACGGCTTGAAGCAACAAGCCAAAGAAGATTCCGCCTCTCGCGTGGACAAGACTAAGAGCGTTCAATGAAAAGACTGTTGACTTTTTTCCCGGCATGGATTTTGGCTTTGTGTTCTTGGGCACAGAGCGCGCAAGATTTCGCAGCGCGATTCATGGAAAGCTGTTCCGACAACGAAGAAGTGAAATGCGTTACGGTGGGTCCGAAAATGCTCAGCACGCTTGCGGGAATTGACGATAGCGGAAGCCGAAAGGGACTGAAAGAATGGACCGACGGAGTGAAGAGCATTAGAATCATTACTTCCGAAACCGATTCGGAGGAACTCAGAAGGGATGCCGTTACCATGCTGAAGGCTAACCGCAAGAGATATTCGCTTTACCGCCCGAAAGACAACACTTATTACGGCGATTGTTTATGGGTGAGAAAAGTAAAAGACAAGATTGTGGAACTCGTATATGTGGCTCCGCATTCCGAGAAGACTTTCATGGTGATGAACTTCACGGGAAAAATCAGCGACGGATTTGTTGAAAGAATCATCAAACCGGAAGAAAACAGGGAACAAAAAAAGAAGACAACGAATTAAATACGACTAACTAACTTCTGTAAAATAAATAGTAAAACAATCGATTGCCCCGTTGGGAAACGCGGCAATCATTAAAACCAAAAATGAAACCCAAAAAGTTTCAATTCTCTCAAAAGTAAAACAATCAATCTTGATTATCTGCGATACAAGGGAGCTCGAAAGGCTCCCTTTTTCGTATCTATACGTCTGCACATGGCTTAGGGGCGCAGGGCGTTGCCGTTTGCGCGTTTCCGGATTCTTTTTCCGATGCCTGCAAAGGCTTGTTTTTCGGGTTTTGTAAGTCTTTGTGTTTCAAGCATCCCGAAAGGCGAAAAATATAAGGCATATATTTTTTGAAATACAAGGCACTTATTTTAAAATAAGTGCCTTGTATTTTTTGCGATAAGCCATGTGTGTTTTCCGGGGTGTATATCTGTAAGTTTTTTGTGCCTGTTGTGATGATTTTTTTCGGTGTTTTTCACGATTTATCTGCCATGCCGTTAAGCGCAAATATAAAAACGGGACGCAGGCTGTTGCTTACGTCCCGTTTTTTGTTTGGAGATGTTTATTTTACGTGCTTAATGAGCTTTGCATCAAGCGATTTGCCGCCTGCGCCAATGTATACGAGCACAGCCATGACGGCTATATATACGAACGCAAGCTCTCCCGCGCCGAATATGTCGCATCCGTGCACTGCCACGAGTGCCACAACGAGGTTTACGAGTATTATTGCCGCTGCCGCACGGGTCATGAAGCCGAGCATGACGGCTATGCTGCCCAAAGTTTCGGCAAGCATGGAAAGGGTGAGCGACATTGTATCGCCTATTCCCAATGGGTCGGGAAACTGAGGGCAAAGCATGGAAAAGTTAACAAGTTTACCCAGCCCGTGAATGAACATCATGACTCCGAACACCAGTCGCAGCGCAAGGAGAACGTTTGCCGTTTGGGCATCGCGGGGCGTGGGGAGCAGGATTTCTAAGATTTTTTCTTTTCAATCATCTTATTTCTTAAACTTTTTGGGTTTCATCGTGGTAACCTTTATCAAAAGTTCCCGCAGAGCCTTATCCTGCGCGGGAGTAGTGGTAAGATAGCGATGTTTTCCGTTGGGCGACGGTGTGAAATGGTTAAATCCATTGTCGTCAATGCTTATGGTGCCGCGTTCGCTAAGATTGAAAAGTTCCGGATGTACAAGATATATTGCCGACATAACGTCAAATTCGCACTGCTCGCCGTTCGGGTCGGGAACATTCACACTTGTTGCCACATTAAGCGGGTGAGGGGTTGTCCATGCCAGTTTTTCGTGCATGAGACTCAGGGGATATCTCACCTTCTCGCCTATCTCGAATGGGTTCTGTACTATTTCGCCGGGCCATTCTCTCATCACTTTCTGCATTGCCGGTATGTCGCAGTTCACATTGTACTCGCAGAACGGATTTTCACGGTAACAGCCCATCATGGTTGAGAGAAGTTTCACTTTCTTAGCCACAAGTTCGCGCCCTGAAAGCGGAGAAAATTTGTCGGGCTTGGAGTCGAGCAGCAGCGCAAGGTTCGTGGCAAATCCCACAGAGACTATCGTAACGCTGTTGTCGGGTTGTTTGGCGAGTATTCGGCGATAGAAATCCACGGCGTTCTCATATTTGCCGTTTTTTGTAGGTTTGAATGCAATTTTTCCCTTGCTGTTGCGGCACAGAGCCACGGAATCGGCGTAATGACGACCATCGTTGGGGCGCGAAACAGGCGTGGGACTTTTGGCAACGGGCACCTTGGAATAGCCGTACCAGTTGAGCGAACCGTCAACTGCGGCACAAATGTTGGGACCTTCGTTGTGTGTGCCCACACCAAGGAGTTTCATCTTTCCGAGGTCGTTGTATTTGCAAATAAATTCGAGTGCGAGGGCATCGTCTGCGTCGTTTCCGTAATCGGTTTCGTATATCACACTCACGGGTTGCGCTTTTATTGCGCCCGTTCCAGCCAAGAGGCACAAAACGGCAAAGATTAATCTTTTCATGATTGTCGATTTTTGTTGTGAGTTACAAATATACAAAAAATTACAATACCCTGCGCGGACATTCGTCAATTGGCAGACGGTGAACGAGAGCTTGCGCGTGCGACAACGGTTGGCACTGCAAAAGAGCCGCATTGCAGGGTTTGCAGGTTCTTTCCGAAACTAACGTATTATACATTATTTATAATGCGTGGGGGTTATAAATTGCCCTATTCTTCGTAAATTTGCCGATTAAGCGGTAAAATATCCGCACAACCCGTAATTATGACGCCGATAAAGAAACTCGACATATTCATAACCAAGAACTTCCTAACGCTTTTGGCAGGAGCGTTTTTCGTATGTCTGTTTGTGTTGATGATGCAGTTCACCTGGCGATACATAGACGAGCTTATAGGCAAAGGATTGACCATGGACGTGTTCGCCAAGTTCTTCTGGTACATGGCTTTATCGCTCATACCGCAGGCTATGCCGCTTGCCATTTTGCTGGCATCGCTCATAAGTTTCGGCAACATGGGCGAAAGGCTCGAACTTCTGGCTATGAAAACGGTGGGTGTGTCGCTCCTGAGAATAATGCGACCACTTATTGTTTTGATGATAGGCATAAGCGGAGCTTCGTTTTACTTTCAAAACGTTACCGGACCCTATGCCGAACTGCAGCTGCGCACTCTCCTAATGAGTATGCATGAGAGCGCACCGGCTTTGGAGATTCCCGAAGGAATTTTCTACAACGGCATACCCAACATAAACATCTATGTAAAGCACAAACACAACGAAACGGGCATGCTTTACGATGTTATAATATACAAAACCGACCAGGGATTCAACAAGGCGCAGATAGTGCTTTCCGACTCGGCTAAGCTCGAAATAACGGCAGACAAAAAGTTTCTCGTGCTGCAACTCTTTAACGGCGAACAGTTTGAAAATCTCCAGACAGGCACTTCAAATCAGATAAGGGCTTATGTGCCTTACGATCGCGAGACTTTTAACTACAAGAAATTCATAATAGATTTCGACAGTAACTTTAATGTTCTCGATGCCAACGCAATCGGTAACCGCCCCGAGTCGAAAAACATGAAACAACTCGTAGCCGGAATTGATTCGATGACTGTTCACGGCGACAGTCTCGGAATGGCAAACTACGATTTCATATCACGTGAGGGCGATTTGGGACCTGTTCCGTCGTTCAACTATGTGGGCTATTTTTCCCATGGTAGGCAATCCCGCCATGAACCCTTCCGGCGGAATAATTGGCGATGAAGCTACACTTTCAAACAATCCCGACAGCTTCAGACTGGCAAAAAAGAAAAACAGGAAGCGGAACAAAGAAAAAACGCAATGCAGAAGGCGAAAAAGCCATCAAATCTTTCAAGGCGAGGGAGGCAAAAGTCATTGCTGCCGCGAGAAAAATTGATTTCGACAGCCTTGTAGCGTCGCTCCCGGCCTCAACCCGCGCGCAAATAGTGGGACACGGACACGAAATTTCGCAACAGATCATGACCGATCTCGAATGGCAGAAATACGAAACCGAAGACAACGAACTTATGATAAGGAAATATCACATAGCATGGCACGAAAAAATAATAGTGTCTCTGACCTGTCTGATATTCTTCTTTATCGGTGCACCGCTCGGTTCTATCATACAAAAAGGCGGACTTGGTGCGCCCACCGTGCTGTCGGTGTCGATTTTCATTCTTTACTACATAATAAGCACATCGGGCATGAAGCTCGCCAAGGAAGGCACTTGGGAAGTTGCTTTCGGCATGTGGATGAGCGTTATGATACTTGCGCCGCTCGGAGCATTCCTTACATATAAAGCCAACAACGATTCCGTGGTGTTCAATCCCGAAGCTTATCGCCGCCTGATACACCGTGTGCTGGGACTTCGCACTCGTCGTCATGTGGCACGCAAAGAAGTTATTGTTTACGACCCGGATTATATCTCGCTTTACGAACGTCTCGGAATTCTTGCGGAACGTTGCCGGGAATATAACGACAAGAAAAAACTTTGGAGGATACCAAATTATCTGAATCACTTTTTCTATCCGCAGCCCGACCATGAAGTAGAAAACATAAACGCAGAAATGGAGGAAGTTATAGAAGAACTTTCAAATTCCAAGAATGCCAAGGTGCTTTACGAGCTTAATCGTTTCCCGGTAATCTTTGCCTCGGCACACGTTTCGCCTTTTGCCAATGCCTGGCTCAATCGTGTTTCGGGAATATTGCTTCCTGTGGGACTTTTCCTATGGTTCAGAATGTGGAAATTCCGCTTAAGATTGTTCCGGGATATGAAACAAATCGTATCTTCGTGCCAAAAAGAACGGGAATATATAAATGAAATATTGCCGCAAACAGACATAAAACTCGAAAAATAAAACAACAATATAATGACAGAGAACGAAAACTTCAAAATGGCAACTGTGGAAGAGGCAATAGCCGACTTCAAACAGGGAAAATTCGTTATAGTGGTTGACGACCCCGGAAGAGAAAACGAGGGAGACCTCATAACTTCTGCCGAAATGATTACCGAAGAAAAGGTGAACTTCATGCTTAAAAACGGAAGGGGTGTGCTCTGTGCGCCAATAACCATATCACGCTGCAGAGAGCTTGGTTTGCAACATCAGGTAGAGAACAACACAAGTCTTCTTGGTACTCCGTTCACCGTAGCGGTTGACAAACTCGAAGGATGCACCACCGGTGTCAGCACACACGACTGTGCGGAAACCATAAAGGCTCTTGCCGATCCGAAGTCCACAGCCGACACTTTCGGAAAGCCTGGTCATATTTGTCCTCTCTATGCTCAGGACAACGGAGTGCTTCGTCGTGCCGGACATACAGAAGCTGCCGTGGATTTGACGAGACTTGCCGGTTTGCGTCCCGCAGCTGCTTTGATTGAAATCCTGAATGAGGACGGAACTATGGCTCGCATGCCGCAACTTATAGAAAAAGCCAAGGAATGGGGACTTCGCATTCTTACGATAAAAGACCTTATTGAATACAGAATCAAGACCGATTCGCTTGTAGAAAAGGGAGAAGAAGTAGATATGCCCACTGATTACGGACATTTCCACCTTATTCCTTTCCGCCAAAAGAGTAACGGAAAAGAACACGTGGCTCTCATCAAAGGAGAATGGACTCCCGACGAGCCAATTCATGTTCGCGTGCATTCTTCATGCGCCACGGGAGATATTTTCGGCTCAAAGCGTTGCGATTGCGGCGAACAACTTCATCGCTCAATGCAGAAAATTGAAGAAGCAGGCAAAGGTGTTGTACTTTATCTCAATCAAGAGGGACGCGGCATAGGACTCATGGCTAAAATAGCCGCATATAAACTTCAGGAAGAGGGATACGACACGGTGGATGCCAATATTCATCTCGGCTATGACCCGGATGAGAGAGATTACGGCGTAGGCGCGCAGATTCTCAGGGAACTTGGCGTGCACAAAATGAGGCTTCTCACCAACAATCCCGTGAAACGTGTGGGACTGGAGGCATACGGACTTGAAATTGTGGAGAATGTGCCTATCGAAATACAGCCTAACAAATACAATGAGCGTTACCTGCGCACAAAGAAAGAACGCATGGGACACACATTGCATTTCAATAAATAACTAATACAAAAAAATTACAACTATGGAAAGAGAAATCAAATACGGAAGCCCCGTGCTCGAAGGAGTTCAAAGTGCTTATCGCGTCCTGATGCGCAAAGTTTATCTGTGGATGTCTCTGGCACTCGCTGTAACGGGAATGACATCTTTTTATATAGCTTCCAATCCCGGATTACTTCAAACAATCTTTACGTCGGGCGGAATATTTCTTATGCTGGCTATTGCAGAACTTGCGATTGTGTTCATCCTGTCGGCAAGAATAATGAAGATGTCGTTTGCAACGGCAGGAATTATGTTTGCAGCCTATTCTGTTTTGAACGGAGTAACCATGTCGTTCATCTTCATAAGATTCACGATGAGTTCTATTGCCGGAGCTTTCTTCGTAACTGCCGGAATGTTTGCGGTAATGTCTTTCATAGGCTTCACACTCAAAAAAGATTTAGCCTCATTCGGCTCTTTCTTCTTCATGGCTCTTATCGGATTGGTCATTGCCACTGTTGTAAACGCTTTTTTTTGGGCTAACAGTGTGCTCTACTGGGTTATTACATACATTGGAGTGCTGCTTTTTGTAGGGCTCACGGCTTACGACACGCAGAAGATAAAGCACATGCTCATGATGTATGGCGATGAAGTGAACGACAACACGCAGAAGCTCGCTCTTCTGGGCAGTCTTTCGCTCTATCTTGACTTTATCAACCTGTTTTTGTACATATTGCGTTTCTTCGGACGCAATGATAATTGACGTCTTACCCGTTAGTAAAACAACATAAAACGAATATAATAATGAACGAACTGTCAGCACGTTTAAATCGTCTCGCGCCGTCAGCCACATTGGCTATGTCGCAGCGAAGCAATGAACTTAAGGCGAGTGGCGTTGACGTTGTAAATCTCAGCGTCGGCGAACCCGATTTCAACACTCCCGATCATATTAAGGAAGCAGCCAAGAAAGCTATAGACGAAAACTATTCACGCTACTCCCCTGTACCCGGTTATCCCGTTTTGCGCGAGGCTATCGTAGAAAAACTGAAACGCGAAAACAATCTTGAATACAAATCATCGCAGATTATATGCTCAAACGGCGCAAAGCAAAGCGTGTGCAACGTTGTCATGTCGCTCGTGGGCGAAGGCGACGAGGTCATTGTGCCCGCGCCATACTGGGTGAGTTACACGCAAATGGTGAAACTTGCCGACGGAGTGCCTGTTACCGTAGCCACGGGGCTTGAACAGAACTTCAAAATGTCTCCCGAACAGCTTGAAAAGGCTATCACTCCGCAAACCCGCGCACTTATTCTCTGTTCCCCGAGCAATCCCACGGGTTCAATCTATTCTTACGAAGAACTCGAGGCACTTGCCGAGGTTTTGAAGAAACACGAGCGCGTAATGGTCATTTCCGACGAGATTTACGAGCATATCAATTACACCGGCAAGCACGCAAGCATGGCGCAAGTGCCCGGAATGAAAGAACGCACGGTGATTATTAACGGCGTGTCTAAGGCTTACGCCATGACAGGTTGGAGAATAGGCTTTGCAGCAGGCGAGGAATGGGTCATAAAAGCCTGCAACAAACTCCAGGGTCAATATACCAGCGGACCGTGTTCGGTTAGTCAGATGGCTGCTGCGGCAGCGTTTGCCGGACCTCAGGAATGCGTTGAAACCATGCGCCGGGCTTTCGAACGCAGAAAGAATCTCATAGTATCGCTTGCCCGCGAAATTCCCGGACTTGAGGTTAACGACCCCGAGGGAGCCTTCTATCTCTTCCCCAAATGCAGCAGCTATTTCGGCAAAAAAGACGGCGACACAGTGATAAAGGACTCTAACGACATGGCTCTCTATCTACTCGACAAAGGACACGTAGCTACTGTGAGCGGAGACGCTTTCGGTGCTCCCGGATACTTCCGCATGAGCTATGCAACCGATGAAGACAGCATACGCAAGGCTATGAAGCGCATAGCCGAAGCACTTGCAAAACTGAAATAAGGAGACCCTGTTTCCGAAAATCCTTAGTCGGGCGTTTGCACAAGTTTGCGAACGCCCGATTTCTTTTTACTTCTCCCGACGACGGGAAAAATACCGTTCAGGAAGCCACGAAAATGCACCTTTATAAGTTGCTGATAATCAGATGCCGTTTTTCGCGAAAAATATAAGGCATATATTTTGAAATACAAGGCACATATTTTAAAATAAGTGCCTTGTATTTTTTACAACATGCCTTATGTTTTTTTGCACATGCCATGACGGTAAGAAAATTCTCTATTTTGCGAAAGCAAAACGGAACAGTTTTATCCCTCGCAGGTATTCGTTTCGTGCGAACACGGAGCGCAAAAACGCAGGAACAAACAAGCGGGACATGCCGGTATTTGTACCCCCTGGCATGTCCCGCCTTATCTTTATCATACCGCCCGCGAAAGCGGCAGAAACTGCTGTCTTATTTCACAAATGCAGCGTTTTGGAGATATTCTGCACTCTCGGCAGAAGCCTTGAACATTTCGTCCATAATCTGGTCCTCTGTATATTTGCTGCCATCGGAGTTGGTCTTGTCGCGAAGCCACTGCGGAGTTTCTATCTCCACGAAAAAGTTCTTCATTTTGTTTTTGTGGAACTGATTGAAGATACCTTCGAAATTGATTGTGCCGCTCGCGCCAATCACAAAGTCGTCCTTGATGTGAAGAAGCTTGATACGCTTGGGATATTTCTTGAGATAAGCCACGGGATCCTGTCCGCCTTTTGTGCACCAATATACGTCAAGTTCGAAACATACGTAACGCGGATCGGTATTCTCAACAAAATACTCCCACATCAGCTTGTCGCTGTCCTTGAGCTTCTGAAATTCGTGAGAATGGTTGTGATAACCGAGTGTAAGACCGTATTCCTTTGCAAGTTTTCCCACACGGTTGAAATATTCTCACATGCGTTTCATGCCGGCTACGGTATAATCTATCTGATAGCTCGGAACTACGAAATATTTTCCGCCGCATGCTTTCTGTATTTTGAACAATTCGCGCCAACGGTTCATGATTTCCTCCTCTTTTGAAGGGTCTTCCTGAATGCTTGAGTGGGTAGAAATGATTTTAACTCCGTTTGCATCGCAAATTTCCTTGAACTCGTTTGCAGGCAAACCGAATACTCTCGGATCGCCTCCCCACTGCACAAGCTCAACCTCGTTATATCCCATTTTTGCAAGGCGTTCAATCGAAGCTTTAGAGTTCTTGTTCATCGCTCCCATAACTGTGTAGAGCTGGAAACCTATTTTCTTTTTCGCCATAACACCCTGAGGCATGGAGAAAGCCATTACGGTGATTGCCGCAAGGAAATATGTCATTACGACACCGCGACCTGTTTTGAATAAATTTTTCATTTGCTATTTGTTTTATCGTTTGGTTTCTGCAAAGTTAGTAAAATTCAATCTTCTAAGCCATATTTTTCGCGATTTTTGCTTTCTTGGAAACTGCGCACCGGGAATCTATAATTCCAAGCCCTTCATAAATTCCACATAAAAGTCTACAGCCTCCGCGATTTCGGAGATTTTTATGAATTCATCGGCGGTATGCGAACGCGAAGACTCTCCCGGACCTATTTTTATGGTAGGAAACGAAAGCAGGGCGCGGTTGCTGAGCGTGGGCGAACCGAAAGGCTTCCTGCCAAGAGCCACGGCGCGGCGGACAAGCGGGTGATCGGCGGAAATGTTCGATGAATTCAGGCGAAATGAACGGGCTTTTGCCTCGCTCTCAACTGCAGAACTTATAATTTCGAACAGTTCGCGGTTGGAATACATCTCGTTTGAACGAACATCGGCGGTGAAAGAGCATTCATCGGGAATGACATTGTGAAGCGTACCTGCGTTTATAATCGTAACAGTGGCGCGTGTTTCGCCGAGATGCTCGGACTTCCGATGAAAACTGAGATTTTTAATCGTTTCAATGTCCTTTATGGCTTTGTAAATGGCGTTTATTCCCTCGTTTCTCGCAGCATGTCCCGCCTTGCCTTTGGCTTTGAAATCAATCACCATAAGACCTTTTTCTGCCACGGCGGGTTGCAAACCGGTGGGTTCGCCTATGATTCCCGCGTCTATGCGCGGAAAACTGTTCAAGGCGAGTTCTATTCCGCCTTTTCCCGACACTTCCTCCTCGCACGAAGCGGAAAAAACGAGATTATAATTGCGTTTTTCATCACACATGGCAATGTATGCCTCAAGAAGCGAGACAAGACTTCCGCCGTCATCGTTGGAACCGAGACCGTAAAGATTCCCGTCTTCAACAACCGGGGTGAAAGGGTCGTGATTCCAGCCCTTCGCCACCTTAACTGTATCGATGTGGGCATCGAGAAGGAGTGTGGGCTTGTTGTCCGAGAAATCGCGGCAAACCGAAAAGACATTGTTACCCACTCTCTGCATGTTCATAGCTTTTTTCCCGATGAAATCGGCAATTTTGTCGGCTGCTGCGGTTTCTTCACGGCTGAACGAAGGAACGGCAATCAATTCTTTCAACAGCGCGACGGCTTCGTTGGTTGCAGTATTCATAATGCTTGTTTGTAATTACCACAAAGTTACAAATTTTCGCCTTAAAAGACGTACATACCGCCGCGCAGACAACAACTGAAAAACACAAAGATTTTAATTCAACCCATATAACAGGATAAACGAAAACTATAATAAAAAAGCAAGTCATTAATGCCCGAATTTATCCCTCTTTCCTTAATCCTTTAGGCTCATACAATACCCGCGATTAAAAAACCGCAACGAAAACCGGGACATTTTACCTACAGTTGTTTGTACGGATGAAAAACAATGCTTTCACGATTCATTGCAAAGTGGGAAAAGGAACTTTTTTTCGGGAGAAAACAGGGGGCGGAAAAGTATGGCGAAAAAAACATAAGGCATCTCGTAAAAAATACAAGGCACTTATTTTGAAATAAGTGCCTTATATTTTAAAATATATGGCTTGTATTTTTTGCCTTTATAAATCTTTGATATTCAATACCTATTTTCGGCGTTTTTTCTTTACCCGAAAAAACAAGTCCCCTGCCGAAAGAAACGACGGAGGACTTACTATAATTCTGTTATACTGTCTACGGAATGGTCTTGAACGCGAATCCTTGCGATTGTAACCATTCTATTGCTCTTGGCAGGGCGTAGAGCAGTTTGTCTTCGCTTTTCAGCGAGTCGTGGAATGTGATTATCGACCCGTTCCTGGCATATTTTCTTACATTGAGCAGCACATCGCGTCCGTTGAGTCGTATGCTGTAGTCGCGGGTTACGAGATCCCACATCACTATTTTGTATTTCTGTCTTACAATCCTGTACTGGTCCCATTTTAGCCAGCCGTGCGGCGGACGAAAAAGGTCGGTGTGGAGCAGCATATTGGCTTTGTCCACATTTCGCAGGTAAGAGCGATAGCCATGTTTGAGACCGCCTATGTGATTATAGGTATGGTTGCCTATGCGATGCCCCGCGTCTCTGACCATAGCCAATTCGTGCGGATGTTTATAGGCGTTCTCGCCCACCATAAAGAACGTGGCGTGGATGTCATAGTGTTTCAGAACATCGAGCACCCACGGAGTGACGACGGGAATGGGTCCGTCGTCAAACGTGAGGTAAACAGCCCTTTCCTGTGGGTTTATTCTCCATAGGGCATGGGGATAAAGCCATCGCAGAAATGTTGCAGGTTGCTCGATTATCATTTACTTCCGCACGATGTCTCCACCGGTCTGCTAAACGTCGGCTCCCGAGTCGTCGCCACCGGCAGCTGCGCCGGAACGGAACAGGTCGGTTCCGGTTTTCGACTGCCAAAGTTCGTAATAATGCAAGAGAACTTTCTCCACTTCTTTCTCCTTGGGCGATTTTACAGTCCTGTAAGTTGCCATTACATTCTGCAAAACCTCAAGACATACGCTATATTCGTAACGATAGCTTGCAAGGTCGGAAGCAGACAGCGACTGATACCAGCGCAGATACTGTTCGCACTCAAGGGCAGCCTTTCCAATGAGATATTCGCCGCGTTTGGTGTTGCCGGTGAGCAACATTGCACGTCCGAGGTCTATTGCGCCGCTGCGCCAGTTGTATGGCACATTGAATTCGGGGATCTCTTTCTCGCACTTGGCTATCAACGCCTTTGCCTTGTCGTATTCCTTGCGTTTTATAAGCTCCAGAGCTGTCTGTGCAAACAATATGCGGTGTCCGTAACACATTCTCATGGCGTTTTCGTCAATGTAAAGCTTTCTGTCTTTCATTCCGCCATAGCGGTAACGGTACATGAGGTTGTTGTAGCACTTTTCGGGATCGAGCACATTGCCATTCTTGGCTGTGTTGTAGGGAGTGATGCGATATGCCATGCCTTCCTTGACAAAGTAGTCGCCAAGTTTTCCGTAGTTCTCGCTTCCCACGGTGATTGCCACGTACATGGGACGTTTGAAGTTGCTCTGCGCAAGCATTTCATAGAGCATCAGCTCGCTCTTGTAAACTGCGGAACGTCCTTTTAAGCGATATAACCATTTGGTCGGGCACACCTCCGTTAACAGGATCCTGTAACCACATTCCCGATTTGCGCACTGCGTCCTTGTCAACCGTGAGAACGATACTGTCGGTAGGTATAAAACGCATTTCAGGATCGGGATTGAGCACAAAGTTCTTCATGATGTACGAAAGTTCAAACATGTTGACCTCCGGATGTTGGCGATTAAGCTCGGCGAGTGCCGCTTTCTGCGAAGCATCTACGCGAACCATTTCGTGTTCTCCGTTTGAAACGTACTGAAGTCTGTTCCACGTAATGGGGCAAGCCGGAGAATTATAAGCAGGACGCTTCATCTGGTCAATATACCAGTCGGTCTGCAAATAAGAGAAGTTGCAAACTCTGGCATCTGTGCGAACGCCTTCAACTTCCTGGTTGTACCACTGCGGGAAAGTATCATTGTCGCCATTACAGAAGATAATGGGATTATCTTTATCGGGAAGTGTAAGCAGATAATTGGCTCCGAAATCACGGCACAGGTAACGCCCCGAACGATCATGGTCATCCCACGTCTGCGAAGCCATCTGCACCGGAACAAGAAGACAAATCAGCGAAGCAAGAGCCGCTACGGCGGCACCGCTAAGCTTAAGTTTCTTCAAACCTTCGACTATTCCCAAAACACCAAAGCCAATCCAAATGGCAAAAGCGTAGAACGAGCCGGCATAAGCGTAATCGCGCTCACGGGGCTGTGTCGGAGTTTGGTTCAAATAGATTACAATCGCAATTCCGGTCATGAAGAAGAGGAAGAAAACCACCCAAAACTGGCGGATTCCCTTTTACCTTTATAGGCTTGGAAGAAAAGACCTATGAGACCTAACAAAAGCGGCAGACAATAGAACACGTTGTGTCCCTTGTTCTCTTTGAGCGAATCGGGAAGCAGGCTTTGATCGCCAAGACGCGCGTTGTCAATGAAGCTGATGCCCGTAATCCAGTTGCCGTGGTCTTTCTCGCCCATGCTTTGAATATCATTTTGTCTACCGGCAAAATTCCACATAAAAAGTAACGCCAGTACATAAAGTTCAACTGGTATGACAAGAAGAACTTAAGGTTTTCCAGCTGTGTTGGTATCTTTACCGAAGATGTTCTTCCCGTAGGATCGTCATACGGAACCTGTCGTCCTTCAATTCCTCCCATCCAACTTTCGTAGGCTTTGGCATGATCGCTTGACCACATTCGCGGGAAGAGCATATTTTTTGGGCATACACATACTTATTATTGTGTCCTACCACTACATACGAGTCTTTTTCGTCTTTGCTTTCCTTTTCCTTGCGGTTGTATATGGGTTTGCCTTCCTTGTATTTCCAGGTCAGCATTCCGTTGCCTGCATTCTGATATTCGGGCTGTGAGGTATATGCCTGACCATAAAACAAAGGCCATGAGCCATATTGCTCACGGTTCATATAGCTTCCGAGAGTAAATATGTCTTCGGGCGAGTTTTGGTCCATAGGCGGGTTTGCCACCGAACGAATCACAATTAGCGCGAACGATGAATAGCCTATCATTAGCATCAGAAGGCAAAGCAGAGAAGTATTGATAACTCTCGATGAAACCTGGAATTTTACATTCTTTCCGCTACGCTTCAGAATCCAGAACAGAACTGCCAAAACCACGATTCCCACTATTATGCTCATCACGCCGTCGCCAAAGAAAGGAATGCCGAGCAATCCTATCGAAAGTGTGGCGGATATGGCAATCGCCTTACGGTTTTTGTTGCGCTGGCTTTCAAATATTGCCCAAATGATGCACGCCACAAGAATGACGAGATATATAATTGTACCGGTATTGAAGCCGAATCCGAGACCGTTGACGAATAAAAGTTCGAACCAACCGCCCACTTTCACGATTCCCGGCACCACTCCGTAGAGCACGGCACCCACAATGGCGAAAGAAACCACAAGAGCGAGGATAGAACCTTTGGCATTGAGGTCGGGCTTATGCTTGTAAACGTAAACGAGTACTATGGCGGGGATGCAAAGGAGGTTCAGCAGGTGAACACCGATGCTCAAACCCACGATGAAAGCTATTAGAACAAGCCAGCGTTCGCTGTGAGCATTGTTTGCACGGTTTTCCCATTTCAATATGAGCCAGAACACGAGAGCCGTACACATTGAAGAGTATGCGTAAACCTCTCCTTCCACGGCACTGAACCAGAATGTGTCGCTGAAAGTGTAAGCCAACGCACCCACAAGTCCCGCACCCATTATTTCAATGGTCTGCGAAAGTGTGAGGTTCTCGTCATCTTTAACTATGAGCTTGCGTGAAAGGTCGGTGATGGTCCAGAACAGGAAAAGAATACACACCGCACTCAAAAGAGCAGACATTGTATTGACCATCATAGCCACATGGCTCACATCTTTCGCAAACTGCGTGAACAGGTTTGCGGTAATCATGAAAACAGGTGCTCCGGGCGGGTGTCCCACCTCAAGTTTGAATGCCGAAGAGATGAACTCCGGGCAGTCCCAATAACTTGCGCTCGGCTCAATGGTCGAGCAATAGACAAATGCCGCAATGGCAAACGCTATCCAACCAATTAGGTTGTTGACTGTCTTGTAGCGCATCGAATTTTTACTTTATTATTTTGTTTTGTTATTTATCCGTCTTTTTCATGCCAACCGTACCCATTGACACACATTCGTGCAAAATTAGAAATTAATATCAAATGTGCCAAAGGCATAGCCACTTTTATACTTACATGCTGCATGTTAAAGTTTCCGAAGCCCGGGAATTAGAAAAAATGTGGGGCATTTCGCGCTGCGAAAAGCTCATGGTTTTTCGGGCAAAAAACGCTTTTTGTCATAACCCCTTTAATTCAGGCAATTGCATATTCGAAAAAGCTTTTTGTAAGTTATTGTGGTTCAGTTATTTGGAAAGGCAAAAAATATAAGGCATATATTTTTAAAATACAAGGCACTTATTTTAAAAATAAGTGCCTTGTATTTTTCGCGACAAGCCATGTATTTTTCGGCACATCGGGAAAAGGGAATTTTTCAACCCTTCACGTGCCTGAATTTACAAATCGGAAAAAAGGAATGAAAGCCTCGGTTTTTCGCGTTGTGCGTAGCTATGAATTTTTCCATCCATACCATGTCCCACCAACGCGAGAATTTGTAGCCGCAATTATGGAAATGTGCCGTAAGAACAAAGCCCCTGTTCTCGTGAAAACGTATGCTGCCATTGTCATGAACCGCATCTTCTATATCGGAATAGGTTATGCAGGCATATAAATTGGTTATGTTCTGCTTTTTCAGTATATCTTCGAGTCTGTCATACAATGCCGCGCCTATGTTTAGCCGATGAAACCTCGCATCTACGTACACCGAAAGCTCAACTGCCCAATCATAGGCTGCTCTTTCCTTTAATGCTCCCGCGTAAGCATATCCCGCGATTTTTCCGTCGCATTCGGCAACCAGATAGGGGTATTTCCTTAAAGTATTTTCTATTCTCGAACGAAATTCATGCTCGCCGGGAACCTCATATTCAAACGTAATAGAAGTATTTCGCACGTATGGCGCATATATCTCCAACAACCTCGAGGCATCATCGGGAGTTGCCGTTCTTATGACATTTTTTTCAGGTTTCATCGGGGTTTTATTTTTGTTTTTACACTCCGAAAAATCCTTTTATAACAAACCAAATCACCGGTACAAGGAGCGACGGAAGCAGGTTGAGTGTCTTGCAGTCTTTAAGTTCCAGAAGTGAAAGTCCCGAAGCCGTTATCATGAGTCCGCCAACAATAAGCAGTTCCGCCATGAGGGCGTTGCTTATGGCAGTGCTTGAAAAAAGTTGCCACTGCATAGAACATCCCCTGCCACAAAAACAGTACGGGCGCGGCAAGAAGCATACCTATGCCATAGGTGGAGGCAAAAACCATGGAACTTACTATATCAAGCGTGGAATTTGTGAAAAGAAATGTGTTGTCTCCCTTCAATGCGCTTATCACAGGTCCGAGCATAGACAAAGGACCTATACAATAAAGAAGAATTGCAGTGGACAGCCCTTCTGCAAGATTTTTTGAGGATTCACCGGACTTTGAACGCCTGTTGACCAAACGCCTGAAGCGACCGTCAATATCGAGTGCCGTGCCCACAACACCGCCCACTGCGAGCGAAATAATGAACAACACGGGATATTTGCTCTCTGAAAAATGAGATATGGTGGCATTGAGACCTATTGCAAGACTTGCAAGTCCCAACGCAGTATAAAGCGTATGTTTGTATTCCTCCTTTATGCCTCTGTGAAGCAATGCGCCCGCTATTGTTCCCAATATTATGCAGGCGGTGTTTACTATTGTTCCTATCACTACGGTTTTACAACTTTAATCGTGGTTTGCGCCGTGAGCGAAGGCTCGTCTTTGCACGTTACGGTGAGAACTGCGTTTCCCGGTTTACGGTTGGAGCGCACCAAAATCACAAGTTCACCGTGGAAAAGTTTCATCTGCGGCATTTCGAAAGGCTCGAGCGATGAAGCATCGCCGTTGCAGGCAGCCTGGTATTTCGCGCCTTTCACCGAAAACAGCAATTCGTTGTCGGCATTCGGGCATTCGTTTCCGTCGGCATCGAGCATCCTCACCGTTACGAACGATATGTCATCGCCATCTGCCTTTATGGTTTTCCGGTCGGGGGAAAGTTCTATTTTTGCAGGCCTTCCCGCCGTGCGCACAACCTTTTCCGCAGCACGCTTTCCGGTTTCGTCATACGCCACAACTTTCAGTTCGCCCGGCTCATACTTAACGTTCATCCACTTTATGCGGTTGGCATCGAAAAGCTCTGTCGGGTCTTTCTTTTCACGCCCCATGCTCTTTCCGTTGACAAACAACTCGGCTTCGGGATAACTTGTGTAACACATCACAGGGACTGTTTTGCCCTCCATACCCTGCCACGTCCAATGCGGAAGCAGATGCAGAGTTTTTTCTTCGGTATTCCAGCGGCTGCGATAGAAGTAGAATCTGTCCTTGGGCAGACCTGCGAGATCCACAATACCGAAGTGAAGCTGCTGCGCGAAGGCCACATGTTGCTGTAAGGAAAGTTCTCACCGAGATAATCAAAGCCTGTCCAGACAAATTCTCCTATTATCCACGGTTTTCTGTCCTGATACCAGGCATCATAATCGGGAATGTTGCTCCAAGAACCGCTATACAAATCGTAACTCGACACTTGCCGGTCGGGATTAGTGCTTCCGTTAGTGGTGTGTATAGCCGGAAAATGATAAACTCCGCGACTGCTGAGCGTGGAAGCAGTTTCGCTTGCTATCAAAAAGCCTTGCGGCAGAGAATCAATGAAAGTTTCGTAGCAATGAGTGTGATAATTGAATCCCGGAACGTCGAGTGAATTGAAAAATCCGCTTCGCGTTGCACCCTCAACGTCATCTACCCGGCCGTAACGGGACGTGTGGGGTCGAGTTTATGGAGAAGATCCACAAGACGACGGCAAGCCTCCGCACTTCTTTGGTCTTTTGGTCGGGAATCTCGTTTCCGATGCTCCACATTACTATTGACGGATGATTACGATGGTTGTAATACTCGTTTATAAGATCCTTTTCCGCCCAATCCTTGAAAAAAGCGACTGTAAGCATTGGGTGTCTTTCCCGTCATCCAGCTATCAAATGATTCTGCCATGACTAAAATTCCCAAAAAGAATCGCACAAGTCCATCATCATAGTCGAAGGCATATTGTGCGAAGTACGTATTGCGTCGCAACCCATATCCTTCATTATTCTGATTTGTCGGGCTATCGCCGCCTCATTCACCGCTGCGCCAAGCGGACCAAGGTCATGGTGGAGGCAGACTCCCTTTGAATTTCCGTGTTTTACCGTTAAGTTGGAAGCCATTTTCCTTTGTAAAAAGAAATACTCCTCACTCCGAACCGCGTAAGATTCTCGTCGACCACTTTCCCTGCCCTTTTTCAATCTCGTGCGAAGGGTATAAAGGCTCGGCGTTTCGGGTGTCCACAGCGCGGGATTGGGTATTTTAAGTTGCGCATTCAGTTTTCCGGCGGTAAAAGCGGCATTTGCAGAAGAAATTTCCTTTCCGTCGCGCGAGAGAATGGTGATTTCCGCATCAAGATTCCCGTTGCTGCCACTGCGCAAAGCCACTTCGGCGTTCACGGTAGCCATGTTTTCGGAAACTTCAGGCGTTGTAACCCAAACTCCCCAGGTGTCTATAGCATCTTTCCCCGTAAGAATCAATTTTACCGGGCGATAAATTCCACCACCGGGGTACCAACGGCTGCTAAGTCCCGGATTGTTTAGTTTTTACCACTACATTATTCTCGCCATTCTTGAGATACGGCGTGGCATCTACCCTGAAAGCATTATAACCATTCTTCCATTGTCCCGCAAGTTTGCCGTTTATGTAAACTTCCGGCTCTGCCATTGCACCGTCAAAGAGTAATTCGGCATGAGAATAGGGACGCGCCACCTTAAATTTGGTACGATACTCCCCTTTTCCCGTCCACGGCAGCGCACCTGTATTTCCTGTTGATTCGTTAATGACTTTCTTTCCGTCAACAAAGCTTTCGCTTCTCCACACATCATTGTTTTTGTCAAACTTTCCAGATATAGCCCAATCGTGAGGCAGTGTTACGGCATTGAAAGTGCCTCCGTCTTTCGAAAAAAGTCCACCCGTCGCGCAAAACAATGGTTTTATGAATTTGCGCTTGTGCCGTTGCGGCGAGAGCCATTGCGCAAAGCATCGTCCGTATAAGTCTTTTCTTTATTTCCATAAGTCTTTTGTTTATTTCCATAAGTCTTTTGTTTATTTCCATGAGCAATGTTTTATTGTTGTTGCGCCTCTTCTGCGGGAATTATTCTGAACAGTTTGTCGCTCTTCCTTATCTTCGCATCCACAGGCAGCGAAACGTGCCAACCTTTCCGGGCTGTGTCCACGGGATTCATGTCATATCTTATTTCGGATGCGTTGAAATAAACCGCGCCTGTGGTCGGACCGGTAACCAGAAGCCTGTCGCCCTTATGAATCTCGGTTGCTTCAATCACAAACTCTCCCACCCCGAGGTTCGAATAGTATTTCACACCGCGACCGGCATATACTTTTCGTTCCGTGGCAAGACTTCCGTACTTCTTGTTCCATTCTCCGAGTTTTTGTCCCAGATAATATCCGTCCCAGAAACCGCGATTGAACACCGTGGCGAGTTGTTCGTCCCATTCGTCCTTTTTTCTTTTCTGTGAATGTGCCTTCAACTATTGCCTGCAATGCTTCCTTGTAGCACTTCACTACCGTCAGAACGTATTCCGGACCGCGTGCACGCCCCTCTATCTTGAACACTCTCACGCCGGCATCAACCATTCGGTCAAGAAAGCGGATTGTTTTCAAATCCTTAGGCGACATTATATATTTATTGTCTATATCCAACTCCGTGCCGGTCTCTTTATCACGCACCGTATAGCCACGCCGGCAAACCTGCAAGCATTGTCCCCGGTTGGCACTATGGTTAAGATTGTCAAGACTCATGTAACATTTTCCGCTCACAGCCATACAAAGCGCGCCATGACAAAACATTTCTATCCTTACCGGCTTGCCTTTCGGTCCGCAAATGTTTTGGTTTTGAATGTTGTCGTATATGTGCTTTACCTTGTCAAGACTTAATTCTCTGGCAAGCACCGCCACATCGGCAAAACGGGAATAAAAACGCAAAGCCTCGGTGTTGCTTATGTTCAATTGCGTAGACAAATGCACTTCCATCCCTTTTTTCGCGGCAATACATTATTACTGCCAGGTCGGAAGCTATGATTGCGCTGATTCCGGCCTCACACGCCGCGTCCACAATCTCACGCATTTGAACCATATCCTCGTCATATATTATGGTGTTTACCGTGAGATAGCTTTTAACTCCGCGTTCCATACACAGCGAAGCTATTTCCCTCAGATCGGATATGTCGAAATGATTGGCGGAATGGGAACGCATGTTCAAAGTTCCCACGCCGAAATAAACCGACCCCGCACCCGCCTGAAATGCTGCCACAAGCGATTCGCGCGAACCCACGGGAGCCATTATTTCAAAAGTCTTCAATTTTCATCATTCTTTATTTCGTGAACCGGTTCCTGCAAAACCGCAGTCTTCTTGTTATATATTCCTATTAGATAAACGGCAGCAATGGCGCAGCCGAACGACATCCACACGGCGGCAGCCGTTCCGCCCAAAAGTCCCGACAATCCTATGTCGTCGGGAAAGCACAAAGCCAGTGCCACACACAGCGCATTGTTAACCACATGACACACTATGGAAGGCACAAGGCTTCCCGTGCGCAAGTACATCCACCCCAGCAAAGTTCCCAACACGAAAGCCGCAGGAATCTGCGCGGGATTGAAATGCACAAGTCCGAAAACGAGCGCGCTCACAGGCACGGCTATCACCGGCTTGATGTTTTTTTCGAGAAGCGAACCTAAGAAAGCACGACGGAACACGAGTTCTTCAACCACGGGTCCTATGATGGTTATACAAAATACACCCAAAGGATTATACATAAGCATCTTCACGCTTCCGCCCGTTGCATCGTTCAAATCCAAAAGCTCCTCAACGTAGCTCATAGGCACGATAGCCAAAACCATTATGACCACCGCAAGCGGCAAAAGCCTGTTGCGGCGCACAAGTCCCGCAGAAGGCGAAAGCAAACGCCAACCGTAGAGCGCAGCCACTATTAACACATAAGAAACGAGCATCATACCAGAAAGAACATAGGGATTGCTTATCTGTTCATCCACCCTGCCCGTTTTGCCGAAGCTCATGTCATACGCGCCAAAAAGATATGTGGCAACGATAGGCACCACAACCTGCATTATAATGAATACAAGAACAACGAGAATCGCTTTTTTCATTCCACAAATCGATTTTTTTAATGTTGAAACGTAATTTGTTTGCAAAGATAGCGAAAAAACACTGCCGAAAGCTTTGTCCGTAAACAGGAATTTCTTACTTTTGCACCGCGTTTGCGCATTGCGAACACAAATGGCGGGATAGCTCAGCTGGTTAGAGCGCATGATTCATAATCATGAGGTCCCCAGTTCAATCCTGGGTCCCGCTACTTTTTCAAGAAGACATACACGAAACATCGCGTATGTCTTCTTTTGTTGTATGCTCGGCATGAGTTTATTCTAATGGGTGCAAGTCCCTAACAAGCCCTAATAGCGGGAATTGTATAGCCAATAGCAAGGGTGTCCACTGTGAGGTGGAATCTGAAAGAAGCTGGCGGCAAACATCTGACCTAACGTACAGAAACTTCATATAAGGCATTTGACCATGGATAAGATTGCATCACAAATCAAAGTCCTATTGCTATTCGGAATGGTTGGTGTAAATGAAGTGGGTATAAGATGGAAAGAATAAGCCCTTATCCGAGGAGGTCTCACGGACATGACGATTAGTTGCTTTTACGAAAGCCATGGAGTAAAGCTTGCCGTGAGAAGTCAGCAGACGCCATAGTAGTGCAATACTCGATAACGTTGCACGAAGGGCTGAACCTAACAATTAAACGATAGTAATTGAAATATACCTTATGAAGGAAAGAATGCAGAAAACATTATCCCAAGTTAATGGCTGCCCCCAAAGAGATAGGTCGGAAACCGAATGGTATGGGGGAGTGCAGACCTTCATGTGGATGTGTGAAGACAACATCGTGGAAGTACCATTCGACAAGGAACACCTTTTCGAGCAAATCCTCAGTCCTGCAAATCTCAGCCGAGCCTACAAGGCGGTGGTTAGAAACAATGGCTGTGGTGGTATCGACAAGATGCCGTGTGGACAGCTGCTCCCATGGCTCTTGACCAACAAGGACATGCTCATCCGTTCCTTGATGGACGGTTCTTACCGTCCGAACCCAGTGAAAAGGGTAGAAATACCCAAAGACAACGGCAAGATGCGCCTGTTAGGAATACCAACAGTAGTAGACCGTCTGGTGCAACAAGCCATAAACCAAGTACTGACTCCCATCTATGAGAACCAATTCTCCAAGACGAGCTATGGCTTCCGTCCGAGAAGAGGATGCCATGACGCACTACGAGGAGCGCAGAGGATAATCAACGAAGGCTACATATATGTAGTAGACCTTGACCTTGAACGCTTCTTCGACACCGTGAGCCATAGCAAACTTATAGAAATCCTCAGCCGTACCATCAAAGACGGCAGAGTGGTCAGTCTTATACACAAATATCTCCGAAGTGGTGTAATGAACAAAGGCTTGTTTGAAGCGAGCGAGGAAGGAACTCCCCAAGGAGGACCGCTAAGTCCGTTGTTGAGTAATATCATGCTCAACGAATTGGACAAGGAACTCGAACGCAGAGGACTTCCCTTTGTACGCTATGCCGACGACTCGATGATATTCTGCAAGTCCAGGAGGGCTGCAATGCGAGTGAAGGAGTCTATAACCCGATTTATAGAGAATACTCTATATCTCAAAGTCAACAAGGAAAAAGACCGTAGTGTCGTATGTGCGCGGAGTGAAATATCTCGGCTACTCCTTTTATGTGATGAAAGGCAGATGCGAACTCACGGTGCATCCAAAATCCAAAGCCAAGATGAAATCAAGGTTGAAAGAATTGACAAGTCGCAGCAACGGATGGGGATATGCCAAGAGAAAGCAGAAGCTGAAAGAATACATAAGAGGTTGGGTCGGCTATTATCACCTTGCCAATATGAAGCGTCTCTTGCTTGAAACAGACGAATGGTTAAGACGTAGAATCCGCATGTGTATATGGAAAGCTTGGAAGAAAGTCAAGACAAAAGTGGCAAACCTCATTAAATGTGGTATTAGTAAATACAAAGCATACGAATGGGGTAATACTCGCAAAGGCTATTGGCGTATAGCAGACAGCTACATACTGCATAGAGCTATAACAAAAGAGCATCTATGTAGGGCAGGGTATGCTACTTTAATGGATGCGTATCTCGAATGGTATCCAAAATAGGAACCGCCGTATGCGGAACCGCCGTACGGTGGTGTGAGAGGTCGGAGGAAGAAAACTGCTTCGTCTTCCTCCTACAAAACTTTTTTCTTGAAAACGGCATTCCGCAGCAAAACAGGCACAAAAGAACGTTTTTCTCTAAACAGCAGAAACACAACCCATTACGGCTTTCCGAAAGATTTTTGTAAGATACTGTTATTCAAATATTTGGAAAGGCAAAAAATATAAGGCATATATTTTTTTAAAATACAAGGCACTTGTTTTAAAATAAGTGCCTTGTATTTTTTGCGATAAGCCATGTGTTTTTCCAGAGTGCGGATATAGGTAAAAATAAAAGGCAATTTGCAGTTTGAATGAAGCATTTCCCGCACCGCAAATCGGACATATTTATTATTACATGAAAATCCCGGCGGAACTTGCGGGACATGGCGGATTCGTCGGGGATTATGCCGAAAAACATGTCCGTATATTTGCCTTTCTTATTGTTTTTTTACATTTGCGATTCTAATCATGCTCTTTTCAAAAAGAGCTAAAAGCATGAAAACCGGACATAAAACACACATTCCGGGAATCGGCAACCGAAAAAAATCCACCTCCATGAACAGATTCGCAATATTTATCACAGCATTACTGATAGCTTCGGGATGTTCCACCGAGAAGCACGATGACGAACAGTTCTTTTATCCTTACGAAGGCATTAACCGCTTCAGTGTTGAGTATTCGGGCGACACTATACTATTGACAGCCCGCTACACCGCCGAAGAGGAAACCATAAAACTCTATCCCAAGAACGGCGAATACTACAGACGGAGCGAAGATTTCGGAGAAGAACTCGTCATGACGGTAAAAGATGTTCCGAGGTATGAACTTTATAATCGTCTGAACCCTTTCGAAGGTTACGATGACCGGGAAAAAACAGTCATTGACCGAGAAGAAAAAGACAAATACGTGGCAACCATTTCCCACGAGACTCGTTTTTCGAGATTTCCGTAATCTCGGTATATTACAACGGCAAATACAAGATAAACAAGGTTAGGTGTAAAGTCAATACTTACTTTGCTCCGGAAAACGAAGTAAGCAACCGTAAAGATTCGGTAAAGGAAGCAGCACGCATGCCGGGGTATTCAAAAAATTCTTTGTTCAACTATAACAGTGAAGAGAAATGAAAAGTTCCGCGATACTTAAATTTTTTGCTGTCTACCCTTTTGTTTGCGGCGATAACGGGATGTTCTTCCGACAAATCACCTAAGAATCTTTATCTTTACGAAGGTATTGAACGTTTCGGGGGTAAAACATTGCAATGACACCTTGTTGGTGATAGCTTACTACGGGGTTGGAGAAAAAGATACCATGACACTTTATCCCAAGAACGGAGGCTATTACAGACGCAGGGTGGCTTTTGGCGAACAACTCATATTGGCGGTGAAAGATTTTCCTCAGGACACAGTTTACTACCATAAATCGGCTAAAGACTTTCCCGGAGAGCGCGTAACAATCGCCGCAAAAGAAAACGGACATTTCACTTCTTGCATTTATTCATTCTATTCGAAAGGCGCATACCCGACAATACAGATTGATTACGACGAAAATTTCAAGATAGAAAGCATCTCGGGATATCTAGACATGAGATATTGTCCGAAAAACAAGATTGAAGAAAACCGGGATTCCGTAAAAAGCGCGACACTAAGGATGCAGCAACAAGAAAAAGAGATTCCCAGCCCCATAGAACTGCCAAACAGTTTGCTTAATTGAGAATGCGCTGCAGGCTTTCAGCTTTTGGCAGGACCGTATTTGTCTCTGTAAGCCTGAGGAGGCAATCCGGTGAATTTTCTAAACTCGTTGTGAAAATTACTTCGGTCGTTGAAACCAACCATTTCGTAAAGTCGTGAAATTTTCAGGTTCTTGCTCGTGGTTATAAGCTCCTGCGCATACTGAAGTCGCAATGTCATTCGCCAGGAACGGAATGACGTGTGATGAACATGCCTGAAATAAGCCGACAGTTGCTGCCTTGTAACGCCCAGTTCCCCGGCAATCCTGTCGGTACTTGTTTCGTTTTTGAGATAACAGCGTTTCTTTACCCAATTATTAAGTTCTATACGCAATTGGGGCATGTATCCCTCGGGCGAAACGTCTGCTTTTTTCGGAGTTTCCGTATTCTCGCGGCGCACCTCGGCTCTGAGAAAGAAATCGCCCACTACGTTATAATTCATTACCGATGATGCCACCCACAGATAGTAAACCGTATAAAACGCCACAAATATATTGTAGGCAAGATTTCGCATGGGAGCAATGGAAAACGCAAGAGCCATGATTCCAATTGCGAGTGCGCTGTAAAACAGTGCCTTGACCGGGCGCAGGTAATGGTCCACATTTTCATCGTAAAAGTTTTCGAGATGTTTTTTAGCCACAAGCGAAAGTTCGCGAAACATTATGGTGTGAATGCCGAGCTGTATGCAATATGCCACAACCGCCAACGCCCAGACCACACGGAATGCCACGGGTAGGAAAACCTTGAACGCAGCGAGCAGAACCACCATGAAGGTAATGACAACAAACACCGTGGTAAATCTGATGCGCGACACGCCGGCAGGAGAGATTAGAACCGATGCGGTATAGGTAAAGAGCAATGCCTGATAGGATGCCACACAAAGCGTGGTTAACGAAAGAAGTTCGGGGTCTTCGTCCGAAACTTTGAAATAGCCCGAAACGGCAAGTATGACAAACGTGGCAAACAATATCCACCGTACCCTTGAAATCTTCATCCATCTCTCCTCGCGCGGAATGCGTGTGAGAGCAAGGAAAATCGCCGCCGTTCCTATAATGGTGGACGATGTTATGGAAAGCACATAATGTGTGGTGAGATCTATCATACTGCGTATTGCACAATTAGTACATGTATGAAGCAAAGCTAATGATTTTTCAACATTCGACAAGAACAACACACTCCTTATCGGCATTCAAGCCGCACATTCGGCTCACAAACACCCGTCGGCACGGCCTCAAATGCGCGGAATTCCGCATTCCTATGCCAAGGCTCCGAAACGGGGATTCCGCCCCAGTCCGAATGCTCTTTTCAAAGCTTTTCGAAAGGGTTTTGTAAGTTGTTGTGAATCAAAGGTTCCGAAAGGCGGAAAATACAAGCCATATATTTTAAAATACAAGGCACTTATTTTAAAATAAGTGCCTTGTATTTTTTGCGATAAGCCATGTGTGTTTTCCGGGGTGCTTTCGGGATTGGAAAACATGCCTGTTTTTTCGTTTTTCGTCGGTTTCATAAAAATTCCGAGGGGCGTTTTTCAAGACATAAACGGAAACGCATGTTTTGTATTCCGCTTCGCAACAAAAATGCCGGCTGCATTTGCGCAAAAAGCGCACTGCGAGGAAACCTTTTCGACTACAAAGCATAACAAATCAGGGAACAAAAAGAAGAAAAGCGCACTTTATTTCGTATATTTGCACGAAATTAGCGCATATTATGGACCGACATTATTTATCACGGTGTCCGGCGTGCGGCTCCGCAAATGTATCGAAGAAGTTTACGGCTGTGGACTATACCGCTACGGGCGAGACTTTTGACGTTTTTGAATGCGCCGCGTGCGGAATGCGTTTCACCCAAAACGCTCCCATAGAACAGAACGCGGGAAAATATTATCATTCACCCGACTACATTTCTCATTCCGACACTCGCAAAGGCATCGTGAACCGTATATATCATTATGTGCGCAGTGTCATGCTGCGCCGCAAAGCCAAACTCGTTGCCGACGTTTTGGGAAAGACCGAAGGAAAACTTCTGGACATCGGTGCGGGAACAGGTTACTTTGCCAACGAAATGAAAAGGGCGGGATTCTACGTAAATGCCGTGGAAATAGACCCGGGAGCAAGAAAATTTGCTTTGGAACACTTCGGTGTAACCGAAGAAGACATCTCGGCACTCGACAAATTCCCCGATGAAAATTTCGATGCCATTACCATGTGGCACGTAATGGAACACGTTTACCGGCTGTCGGAAGAGTGGCAGAAGTTGCACCGTCTGCTCAAAAACAACGGGCGGCTGATTATTGCCGTGCCCAACTGTGCAAGTGCCGATGCAAACCACTACAAGGAAATGTGGGCTGCCTACGATGTGCCGCGCCACCTGTGGCATTTCAATCCTCACACCATGCGTCTCGTGGCGCAACAACACGGTTTCAAACTCGTTGCCACGCACCCGATGCCCTTTGACGGCTTTTACATTTCCATGCTGTCGGAAAAAAACAAGGGAGCATCGTTTCCGTTTGTGCGCGGATTGTGGCAGGGATTCAAGGCTTTGTCGAAAGCATCGTGCAACAAGGAGAAAAGCAGTTCGGTGATATATGTATTTGAAAAACTATCATAAAGCAGAAAACCATGGGCAAGAAAAACAAATCGCGCGGTAATCTGAAACTGAACGTCGTCACCTCGTGCATAAGCACAATGCTCGTGCTTGTGCTTATAGGCAGGGTGGTTTTCTTCGTGAGCGTGGCTGCAAACTTCAGCATTCATCTTCGCGAAAACTTCACCGTAACTCTGATGCTTGACGATGATATTTCGAACACCGAGGCTTATAATCTTCAAACACGTCTGCGTGCCATGCCGTGTGCATCACATGTGGCATATGTGTCCAAAGAAAAAGCACAGAAAACGCAACGCGAAGCCTTGGGATGCGACCCTGCGGAATTTAACGGCACCAATCCCATGCCGGCTTCCTTTGAAATGAGACTGAAAGCAGACTACGCCAACTCGGACAGCCTTGCGAAATTCATGCCGGCACTAAAAGCGGAGCATTATATCATAGATGTGGACTATCCCGACAAACTTATGGACAGCATTAATGAGAACATACGCAACGTAAGTACCGTTTTGCTCGTCGTGGCAGTGCTCCTGATGTTCGTATCGTTCGTGCTAATAAACAACACAATGCGTCTGAGCGTTTATTCGCGGCGTTTCGAGATACGCACAATGCAGCTCGTGGGCGCAAGGTCCTCTTTCATACGCCGCCCGTTCATGAAAAGAGCTTTTTGGGTGGGCTTCATAGCAGCCACACTGGCTTGCGCACTCCTCGGATTCGGCATAAAAGCTCTCTTGGAGTTTGATCCGTCGCTTCAAAGCGATGTGGACTGGTATGTGGGGTAGCTACTCTCGGAAGTGTCATGGGTTGTGGAATAATTCTCATACTTGTTTGCTCCTACTTCTCGGTTAACAAATATCTGCGCATGCGTGCAGGAGATTTATATCGTTGCTAAACAAAAAGAAACTATCAAAACCAATTATGGATAAAAACAAACTCGCGTTCACACGCAAAAACTTCATCCTCCTTGCCGTAGGAATGGCAATCGTAATACTCGGTTTTATATTAATGTCAGGTGCCGGTTCGACCGAAACCCATTTCGACCCCGCAATATTCGATGCGCGTCGCATTAAACTGGCTCCCGCCATGTGTTTCGTGGGATTCGTGGTAATGGTTGTGGCTATACTCTATCCCTCAAAGCCGAAAGACAACGACACAAACAACACCCCGGAGGAGAAATAACCCGATATGGATTGGTTTCAAGCATTATTGCTCGGCATCCTTCAAGGATTCACCGAGTATCTTCCCGTAAGCAGTAGCGGACATCTTACAATTGCGTCCCACTTGCTTGGCATAAACGCCGACGAAAACCTTACGTTCACCGTGGCAGTCCATGTGGCAACGGTTTTGAGCACCCTCGTCATTCTTTGGAAGGAAATAGCGTGGATATTCAAGGGTCTCTTCAAATTTAAGTGGAACGACGAAACCCACTACACGCTCAACATAGTGATTTCAATGATTCCCGTGGGAATTGTGGGCGTTTTCTTCAAAGGATTCCGTGGAGAATATTTTCGGTTCGGGGCTTGCAATAGTAGGGCAATGCTTCTCGTAACCGCGTTGTTGCTTACATTCTCATATTATGCAAAGCCCAAACAAAAGAAAAGCATAAGCATGAAGGACGCATTCATAATTGGCGTGGCACAAGCCTGTGCCGTTATGCCGGGATTATCGCGTTCGGGCTCGACAATAGCCACAGGTTTACTCCTCGGAAACGATAAAAGCAAAATTGGCTCAGTTCTCTTTCATAATGGTAATACCTCCTATACTCGGAGAAGCCTTGCTCGATGTAATAAAAGCAATGAAACACGGAGCAGAAGCCGCAGTGGGAGACATCTCTCTCGGTGCGCTCGCCGTGGGATTCATTGCCGCATTCATAACAGGGGTGCATTGCCTGCAAATGGATGGTTAACCTCGTAAAGAAAGGCAAGCTTATATATTTTGCAATCTATTGCGCCATTGTCGGAATACTCACAATTATCTTATAATCCAAAATGAACTTTTTGACGGAGAAATTCTTGCTTTCGACAAGCCTTACGGCACAACTTCCTTTAAGGTTGTCTATACCGTAAGGAATACTCTCACCGCCAAAATGGACGGAAGAAAAATCAAAGTGGGACACGCGGGGACGCTTGACCCGCTTGCCACAGGGCTTTTGCTTATTTGCACCGGACGCGCCACTAAAAAAATCGAAGAGCTCCAGATGCTCGACAAAGAATACGAGGCTACGCTGCGACTGGGAGCCACAACGGCAAGTTACGATATGGAACATCCGGAAAATGAAACCTTCCCCACAGACCACATAACCCGCGAACTCGTTGAGGAGACCTTACATAAATTCGAGGGCGACATACTTCAAACTCCGCCGGTCTATTCCGCATGCAAAGTGGACGGTAAACACGCTTACCATCTGGCTCGAAAGGGAAAAGAAGTGCAACTCAGAGCAAAACCCATACATATATACGGCATAGAGTTGCTGGAATATTCCATGCCGGACATAAGAGTCCGAGTACATTGCGGCAAAGGAACTTACATACGTGCGCTTGCCCGCGACATCGGAGAGGCTTTGGGGAGCGGCGCATACCTCACATCGCTCCGCAGACCAAGAGTCGGCTCGTATATAGCCGATCAGAGTTTGAAACCTGAGGACTTTGCGCAATGGCTCGAGGGTATTGAAATTGAAATACCCGACATTACCGGCGGAAAAACCAATAAAAACTAAAACATTATCGACATAATGAAATTATCTCAATTCAAGTTCAAACTGCCTGATGATAAGATTGCACTCTACCCCGCTCACCACCGCGACGAGTCGCGTATGATTGTCTTCACCGCAAGACCGGTGAAATAGAACACAAGATGTTCAAGGAGATAATAAACTATTTTGACGAGCACGACGTTTTCGTGTTCAACGACACTAAAGTATTTCCTGCCAGACTTTACGGATTGAAAGAGAAAACAGGTGCAAAAATCGAAGTGTTCCTTCTCCGTGAACTTAATCCCGAGCTCCGCCTGTGGGACGTGCTTGTTGACCCGGCAAGAAAGATACGTATCGGCAACAAGCTCTTCTTTGGAGAGGACGGAAGCATCATGGCGGAAGTCATAGACAATACCACGAGCCGCGGACGTACCTTGCGTTTCCTCTACGACGGTCCGCACGACGAATTCAAACGCCAGCTTTACGCTTTAGGTGAGGCTCCCGTGCCAAAATTCATAAAAAGAGAAGTGGAACCCGAGGACCTTGAGCGTTTCCAAACCATTTTCGCCAAAAACGAAGGCGCAGTTACGGCTCCCGCAAGCGGTCTTCACTTTTCGCGCGAGCTTATGAAGAGAATGGAAATCAAAGGCATAGATTTCGCATTCCTTACCATGCACTGCGGACTTGGCACTTTCCGCTCCACAGACGTTGAAGACCTCACAAAACACAAGATGGATTCCGAGCAGATGTTTGTGGACAAGGAATGCTGCGACATTGTGAACAACGCCATAGACAACGGACACAAGATAATTGCCGTGGGAACCACTGTGCAGCGTGCACTCGAAACGGCAGTGGGTGCCGATAATCACCTGAAGCAATACGAGGGTTGGACAAACAAATTTATTTTCCCGCCATATGACTTCCACATTGCCAACGCCATGGTTGTGAACTTCCAGTTGCCTTTCAGCACACTGCTCATGCTCACCGCCGCTTACGGAGGCTATGACAATGTGATGAACGCCTATAAGGTTGCGCTGAAAGAGGACTATAAATTCGGTCCATACGGTGATGCAATGCTTATAACCGACTGATGAGCCACACGGTATTCCTTGCTTTCGGCTCTAATCTGGGAAACAGAAAAGAAAATCTTTCACGGGCTTTGGAACTTCTGAAACACGAAGGGCTGAAGCCCGTTTCCGTTTCCCTACCTGTTATTACCGCGCCCGAAGGCTTCGAATCCTCAAACCAATTTCTCAACTCCGCCGCAATTTTCACCACGGAATCATCGCCTTTCGAGGTTCTCAAAATAACGCAACGCATAGAGCGCACGCTCGGAAGGATGCATAAATCGCATGACGGCATCTATCACGACCGGACCATGGACATAGACATTCTTTTCTACGACAACGAAACCATAAACACGCCCGAGCTGACCATCCCCCACCCCAAGATAGCCGAAAGATTGTTTGTGTTGCGTCCGTTGTGCGAAATCGCACCCCTGTTCCGCCACCCCGTAACCGGTAAAACCATTAGGGAACTTCTCGATTCCGCCTGCCGCCAATAGGCAATGCCGACGCGCACTGCCCAAAAACTCTTTCTCATTAATCTGCAGTGCATAATTATTTTGTTAATTTTGTAACGTTTTCCCGTAAAACGCTCCTTCTTTTACATACCAATGGAAATATCGATATATTATTACGCCCTATGCGTGTCGCTGACGCTGATGTTGTTTTTCAGCTACCGCTTCATTTTCGGTAAACTGCCCGATTTGGACGTTTACCGCCGCTATCGTATGTCGCGAACCCTCATGGGGGCGGCACTGCTGGTTTTGTCGGCAAACTATGTCGTGCATCTTTTTCTGCACACCGCGTCTCACCGACCCGGCAAAGGCTATTCTCACGAACCTTTGCACATATTTCATTGTGGTATGGCTTTTTTGGCAGCGCACTCTCACACTCCTCGACAAGAGCATGGTAACCCGCAGGAAATTCATCAGGCACGTAAGCGGTTGGGTCATATACACCGCCGTGGCGGTGGCACTTTGGCAGATACTTCCCCCGGCACCCCCACCATGCCCTTCCCGCCGTTTTCGCAGTGGTGTTTCTCGTCTACGCATTCAGAGTGGCGCGGAGCGTTTTCCTTACATTTCGCAAAGTTTCCAAACTAATCGACGATTATTGCTCGGACGACGTGGCGGCATATATACAATGGATGTCCGTCTTTACCTATTGGGCAGTGTTTTTCGGCGTGGGGCAAGGCATATTCACCTTCGTGCCCGACCAATACGTGTTTCTGTGGATAATCTCCGCCATACCGTTCTACATATATCTGTATGCGTCGTATGCCAACTACCTTCTGTTCTTCTACGAAAAAGTGGAAGACACGCTGCAAACCGTGGCACCTTCGGAGGACGAAACGGAGGAAAACTCATACGCCCTCCCCGAAACCGACACCCGGAAGCAGGACGACCCGGACCGCACGCAATTAATCATGTCGCACACGCAGGAACAGCTCATTGCCCAAAGTATTGATGAATGGATAGAGCGTAAAGGCTTCACCACCGGGGAATTACCATTGCCGACGTGGCACGCGACACCGGCACAAACCGTACATATCTCTCCCTTTTCGTAAACAACCGCTACCATACCTCGTTTCGCGAATGGGTGAACCGCCTGCGCCTTGACTACGCCAAGGAAATAATGTCCGCACATCCCGACATGCCCATGGCAGAAGTGGCACAAAAAGCAGGATACCTTTCAATGAGCTATTTCACAAAGACATTCAAGCAAAGCGAAGGCATCACCCCGGGAAAATGGGGTAAAAATTAACAAAAGCCACGGTTGCGTAAAGAAAATCACGGTTTGAAATTGCCGATGAAAGCTGAAATTTTCGTTTAGCAAAGCGATTTTTGAATGCGCATTGCGCTCCCCCGAAAAAACACATGGCTTGTCGTAAAAAATACAAGCCATATATTTTAAAATACAAGGCACTTATTTTAAAATAAGTGCCTTGTATTTTTTGCCTTTTCAAACACCTGAACATCAGTAACTTACATAAAGTTTTCAAAAAGACATAAACCATTAATATTCAATCTGTTGCGCAAAACCGCAAACTTCCTGCCCCGACCGGTGCGGAGAATGCACAAAATTACGTGCACTGCATGCAGAAACATTCGGAACCCGTCGCAACATGTTTAACAAACCGTCGTGGTTTTTCACGTTGTTTTTGCTCTAATTGCAAAATTTCTTGCTCTAACGCCAAAAACGACTGACAATTTAACAGAATGCAACCCTGCAGATTAAGAAAAGTTTAACTTTGTGCAAATTAAGTTTGGGAAAAACTCCCCCTATGCCCGCACGTCCACGCGGAAAATTTGGAGAACAACAGATTTGAATAACAAAACATTTCAAGATATGAGACAGCAACCACATCTAAAGTACAGACTTTTACTGCTAACGGCATTATTATTCATTTCCATGACATCGCATGCCCGTGTATGGTATTTCGATCAACACACGTATATTTCGAAACAACCTACTATCGATGCTCCGTATGTGGAAATAACATTAAACTATTTCGACGCTTCGGGTGATGACAGCTATTTTGACAATTCGGCCCCGATAGTAACCCTTGACGGGAAAGACCTGGTGGCACTTACGGAATTGGATAAATGTACCGTGGAAAAGGAGAGCGGGGCGCAAATTGGCTCGTAAAACAAGCCAATGGCGGCTGGCTCCCCGAAAACATACACGGCTTCGAGAGACGGCGTGAACTACCGCATACGCCTGTATAACCCGCGTCGCGGATCGGACAACAGCGCATTCTACGTAACTGTGGTGATTGTGCCCGACAAGATGGAATGGTATGAACAGCACACCTACGGAATACGCGGAAAAATGGAGGCATAACCGTGGGAAAGGCTATACTGCCGACAGAAGCTGGGAGAGCGGTAAGGTATATATGGTAGGCACACCCTATATAAATTGTCCGTTCAAAGGGGCAAAAGGCCGTCCTGCCTACAACAAATACGAATTGATATGGAGTTCGACGAGAGGGTTGGAGACACCACCATAGGCACAAACTATGAATTGACCGGTGCACCAGCGCGAAAAAGGGATTATATAAACCCTTCCGACCTTAAAAGCACAGTAACCGTGGAGAAGGGGACGAGCAAACGCAAGGTTACGCTCGACGTGAACACCGTTGCCCATGAATCCAAGTATATGTGGGTGCAGTATTCCTATACGACAAACCCCAAGGAGAACGACAACCTTGGGAAAACTGTGGTTTATCATTGGACAAACATCCGCGTGCCGGGATTTCCGAAAGCCTTGTACCCCACTGTGGAGACAAACCAGTGGAAAAAGCAGATCAGCATGAATTGGAACATGAAAACCACGTGGCAATATAGCGAGGACACCTATTCTGGCACGTGGGCTGTGTTTCGCAGACGTAAGGACGGCAACAGCTGGGGGACGCTTGAAAGGGTGAGGAAAGACAAGGTGGTCAACACCTCGTGCATTGACGACGAAGTGGAATACGACACCGACTACAGATACTTTATAACGTTCATACCTACTGGGGCGTCGGAAGATTCGTATTACGATGACCTTACCATCTCCACCAATGTGCGTCTGGGCGCAAGCTTCCCATAACGATTGACAGCATCGTTTCGGGCGAAGGATTCATAACACCTTACTGGACCGTTCCCGAACTTCAAGGCAACGACCAATACACCTTTAACGTTTTCCGCGCGCTCGCCAAATTCTCTCAAGCGGTAAGGCATTGGACGTATCGGAAGACGATTGGCTACCCGTGGGCAGTGTTCGCGTAACAAACAAGAAGCAAACAAAATATTACTTCAAGGACACCGAAAAACTTGAAAACTGTACGCAATATTATTATAAGGTTGAACTCGAAGCCATGGAGAATCACATCTTCAGCAGCGGCACTAATTTGGAAGACCTTATCATAGCAAGCATGAAAGGAAACAGTGAGGTTACAAAAGTAACCACTTCCAAAGGCGACTATACGGGAGTTGTGAAAGTTTCCTGGACAGCCCATCAGGTTGGCACGGGAATAACCAACTACGAAGTGTCGAGACGATTGATGGGAAGTTCGGTTTGGAGCAACATCTATACAACAAGCGGTTCCGCCGCAAACTATTATTTTGAGGACAACACGGCACTTGCCGGCAACTATTACCAATATCGCGTTCGCTCCATTACCGAATGCGGTGAAGACGGACAGCAATCTTTCGTAGATAAATTCGACGATGGTTTCTGCCGAAGCACCGGCACACTGTCGGGACGTGTAAGCTACGGCGAAGGAACTGCCGTGGGCGGAGTGAAAGTGATATTAAGCAATAGCGACAGCACAATAAACCAATTCCACTCCATCCAGACCACAGGCGCAGGCTCGGGAATACGTCTCACTCTTAATTCCGCTGATGACAAAAAAGCCTTTGCAAACGACTATTCCGTGCAAATGCTCATAAATCCCAACAAGGACATCGATGTAACACAGACGGACGCCGTGTTCTTCAGCCTTGACGACGATGTGAAGTTGATGCTCGGCAGCAAAACCGGAACAACATATCACATATTACTTGCATCGGGCACTTCGTCAGAAAACACGGGTATTTCGCTTGAAACCCAAAAGTTCACATCGCTTACGCTTACGCACAATTCCGCAGGAACTTTCACCCTTACGGCAATTGACGCTTCGGACAGCCTGAGAACTTACGAATCATCGCTCACTTCCTCCACACCGGAAATATCATCGTTATGTTTCGGAGGCACATCGGGCGAAGACACTATAAGCAGTTTTGCGGGACATGTAGACGAAATGCGAATATTCAGCGGCAAGGCACTCAAGAAAGAAGACATACTCAAAAACTATAACCACCCGCTCAACGGCGCAGAGGACGCTCTATTCCTTTATTGGCCTGTGGACGAAGGAATAGACAAACAGCAGAACGCATACGACTATTCCAAAACAAACGGTGTGGCAAACGGCAGACACGGAAACATTGTTGCCTGCAACACTTCCAAGACCGTGCCCCTTGCAAATCAGTTCAGCCTGTTCACCTTAACCGACAACCAGGGAAACTATACTCTTCGCGGCGTTCCCTTTAGCGGCGAAGGCACAACATATACAATTACTCCCCAAATGGGAACCCACTCTTTCACGCCTATATATACAAGCCGCTTCGTCGGAGGCTCTGCACTTGTGTACAGCAGCGTGGATTTCACCGACAATTCTTCGTTTGAAGTAAACGGTAAGATATATTACTCGGGCACAACCATTCCCGTGGAAGGTTGCATGGTATATGTGGACGGAACAGTGGCAAGCCGCAACGGACAAGTTGTAAAAACCGACGAAGAAGGTACTTTCAGCGTTGACGTTCCCATAGGAAGACATTATATAGAAGTGAAAAAAGACGGGCACGAATTCGAAAACAACGGACGTTATCCCGCCGACCCGGGAAACACAGGCGAGACATTCGTTTGCGAAAAAAAGATAAACGGACTTTTGTTTAAGGACACCACGCTCGTAAACTTCACCGGTCATTTCGTAGGTGGAAACATAGAAGCAGAAAAGCCTTTAGGTTTCAAACAGAGCAAAAACAATATCGGACAAACCTTGCTTACGCTGGAATGTCTTGAGAAAGGAATCTTCAACGCCGTAGAAAGCAAAAGCTCTACAACCATCTCTTATAATGACAACCCCAAAACAAGCCCGATAACATCCAACACCCCGAATATTTTAAGTACTTCGTATCGCGGTGCAGGCAATAACAGCAAATTTGTTTACATCAAAACCGACAGCATAACAGGAGAGTTCTCCGCCATGCTGCCTCCGTTGAGATATTCATTGAATAAAGTGGAATTTACAAACAGCGTAAACCCGTATGCAGGGCAAAATCTTTTGAATTCAGAGCCTCGTCAAATAAATTTGAGCGACCCGCTTCAAGTTTCTGCAGACACTGTTGGTAATGAAACCTATTCCTATCACACGGCTCTTAAAGACGGATGGTACACGCCCGCAGTCTTTTCTGTTACACAGCAGGACAATAACGTCGGAGCCTTCGGTATTAAAGAATGTACCGTTAACGATTCAGAGGGAAGCTTCGATGTAGACGTTTATTCTTATGACCAAAGCGGGGATTCGGTTAAATATTCCTACGACTATCCTTTATTCAAGTCCATGGACAAATACACTTTCATTTTAAAAAGGATATGAGGTGTACAGAAACTACGATGTCAAAACGGAATTCGAAACAACGCCCACAGACACTGTACCTTTAAGCGGAACTTCCGTAACAATCAGTAATGCTTTGTCGGCAGACCAAATAGTTTATAAAGAAGACAATTCCGAGGGTGGAATACCCGGTCAGGTTCACGAACTAAAGACAAGTGTCATTGAACTTGACAGTCTCGGAATGTTTACTTACACTTGGAAAGCAGGTTTACCCAATATCACAGAACCTTATACCCGCGCCATTCAATTTTATTACTATGCCGACGGAGCGACTAAGCAATGGAAACCGCAAGGTCTCGAAGCTGTGATTCTCGGTTCGCTTCCCACCGGAAACAATTTCGTAACCAAAGGTCCCGATGTGATAGATATGGTATTGCGCGACCCACCTGGAACATGCTCAAGCGCATCATGGACTAAAGGCACGACATACACGAAATTCAAATCGCACGGAAGCGTGTGGGATTCCAAGAATACCTTGGGAACTGTGGCAAAGCTCGGTTTTACCGTTACTTTCAGGCAGGAAGCATTGGCTATATGATGGAAACTGAAAACGAGAACAAACACGATGAAGAAGTAGGAGTTATAGTTCAAACGCAAGGCGAAAACGCAACATCGTGGACACGTTCCATAACAACAGAACGCACAATTTCCACATCTTCCGCACCGGAATTTATTGGCGCAAACGGAGATGTCTTCATCGGCTCTTCTACAAATATTATCTTTGGAGACGCGCGCGAGGTAGCTCTTTTCAGAACGAAACCGGGAGAAAAGGTCGCGCAACTCGACAAACAGGATGTTACAACTACGGGACTTAGCTTCGGCACAGAGTTCCAATATACCGCGAACTTTATAGAGAACACCCTTATTCCAAATCTTTATAAAGTTAGGAATGCATGGCTTACTCGTGTTCCAAAAGGAACTGCCGCCACATTTAAGAATACAAGCGACACTACCATGTATATTACAGAACTTTCGCCGGATGATCCTAGATTTGGTTCGGATAATGACGATAAAGAAGTTTGGGGCGAAGACAGTGTGTCAGCTCCGACATATACCGAAGGATATTCCTATAGAATGGTAAAACCTGAATCGGCAAGCAACAATCCTGACGACAAAGAAACGGATAAGATTATGGAGTTCAACAATTCCATAAAGAACTGGATTATGCACCTGCGCAATAACGAAGAACAAAAAGTCAAAGCTTTTGAAAATCGCGAGAAATATATCAAACACAATCTGTCGTTTGATGCAGGTTCTTCTGTCTCAATGACGCAAACTACCGATACTACCCGGTCAAGCAGCCACGATGCTACAACTACTTTGCTTGTACATACACGTCTTGCCACAGGTGTAAAAGTAAATGACTGCGGTGTTGAAGCATATTTTGAAACTGAAACCGGAGGAGGAGCACATAACCAAAGTAGTTCCACTACCCAGGAGATATCTTCATTTACTTATACCCTTGCAGAGGACGGAGACGACGACGCACTTACTGTAGATGTTTACGATTACGGAAGCTGGGGACCAATTTTCCGAACAAGAGGCGGACAAACTTCCGCTCCATACGAGGGAGAAGTTCAGACATCCTACTATCTTCCTAATAATAAACCTAAGACCATTATGGAAGCTACAATGCAAATAGAAGTTCCGGAAATAACAGTTGACAATCTGAAATGGTCAAAGGTCAGCAATGTTCCTTCGGGAGGTTCTGCCAATTACACGCTGCGTCTTCGCAATAACTCCGAGACGCAAGAAGATGTTTACTACAAACTTCTTGTTAATGGCTCCAGTAATTCCAAGGGAGCAAAAATATCTATCGACGGAAAAGTCCTTGATGAAAACGGAACAATCATAAAAGTTCCGGCAACCGAAACCGTTGTCAAATCTTTGCAACTCTCACAAACAAATCAGAGCATACTTAATTACGACAGCATAACCATTGTTCTTGCTTCGCAATCCCAGTATGACTGCACAAGCACGTGGGATGTAATAGCCGACAGCGTCTTTATTTCCACGGAATTTGCCCCGTCTTCTTCAGACGTGCGTATGACTTTGGACAAAAGTGTAATAAATACCATTACCAACGACACTCTCGGCATTACGTTCGACCAGTTCGATCGCAATTATGCCGGACTGAAAGCTTTCCGCATACAATCTTATGCTCCCGGAGCTACAAACTGGCTAAACATAAAAGAATATGTAATCAACGCAAAAGACACAAGCCAAACGGCAAAACTTCTTCCCGATGCGGCAAGTGTAACTTACTATTATAATATGCACGGACTGAGCGACGGCAACTATCGTTTCCGTGTTTTGTCGGTAAGTTCTTACGGCGGAGAGGAGATTACTCTTTCGAGCAAAGAGATTGATATTGTAAAGACATGGCAAAACCCAAACCTCTCGGCATGCCTCAGCCGTCGAACGGCGTTTTGGGTATCGGCGATGACATTAGTATTACTTTCAACGAAGAGATTGTCAAAGGCGAAATAGCATCAGATGATAATTTTGAGATAACAGGAATCCTCAATGGTGCAAAAAGTTGACCATAACACAGCTCTTGCACTGCAAGGCAACGCCGTTACGGCTGCCACGGAAGCTTCATTCTCACTTTCAAACAAGAGTTTCTCAACCGACATGTGGCTTCTCGCCACCGGCGCAGGAACTATTCTCTCGCACGGAAGCGGTTCGGAAAGATTCACCCTGGCTCTCGATGACGACATGCACCTTAAAGTTTCGGTTGGAAACGATACTCATACATCTTTGAATTCCGTTCCGAGAAACTCGTGGTCTTATCTCACAGTAAGCTACACCGCCAATGGCGAAGACGGAACTATTAACGCCACGGTTGCAAACGATGCCTCGACAATCAATCTCTTTACAGATTGCTCCACAACGGCATACAAAGGAAACGGAACTCTCACAATAGGTGAAAATATGAGCGGTGCGATAAACGAGCTTGCCCTTTGGGATGTGGCACACGACAATACAGAAGCACAACGTGAGAGACAAAAAACCAAACAGCCCTCAACCCCCAACCTCTTGGGCTATTGGAAGATGAACGAAGGCGAAGGCAGAACAATTACCGACTATGCACAAAATCGTCATCTTATTGCCACGGGCGACTCATGGTACATAAATAATAAGAACAAGGCTGTGGAACTCGACGGTTCGGCATACGTTTCATTCCTTGCGGGAGACCTTGCGGCTTCCCAGGAAGACAATCAGGCTGCAGAACTGTGGATTCGTGCCGGCAAGCAGGATGGTGAGGCACAAATACTGCAAATCGGCAAAGTGGAACTTTGGACCAATGCCGAGGGTCTTTTGAAACTCACCACCAACGACAATACTTATGATGCAGGTACACAACCTCTCACCGACAACAGTTGGCATCATGTGGCAATGAATATTCTGCGTTCGGGCAACGCTGCTGTTTATGTTGACGGCGTTCGCACGCTGGCACTTCCGGCACGCAACGTGGGCAGCATGAACACTGATTCCGTATTGATAGGCGCACGCCGCCGAATAGATGCCGAAAAAGCACAGCCGTATTCCTACGACCGCAAATTCAAAGGGCAGATAGACGAAATAAGACTGTGGAACGCCACTCTCGATGCCTCCACATTGGCACGCAATCGCAAACTGCGTCTCACCGGAAGCGAAGACGGACTTACCGCATACTTCCCGTTTGAAACAAAGACCCTTGACAGCGGCGGACAAATTGCCACAACGCCCACAGACACATGCATCATGCCTAAATCAATGGGAAGAAAAGCCACTTATGGCGGTGAAGCGTTGACGTTCACGGACATTGCACCCGCACTCCAGGCTAAACCCGTTGAAACAAACGTAGCTTTCAGCTTTACAACAAGCAACGACAAACTGGTAATCAACATCAACGAAGATCCTGCAATAATTGAAGGCTGTACACTCAACTTTAAGGTTAAGCGAGTGCGCGATGTCAACGGCAACACCTGTGAACCCGTTTGCTGGTCGGCTTATGTCAACCGCAACAGCCTTGCATGGACTTCCGACAACGCTTCGGTTACTCAAAAAGCCGGCGAAGAAAGCACAATAAAAACCACAGTTTCCAACAAGGGAGGCACACAGCAGGAATGGACTCTGAGCGGCGTTCCGCAATGGTTGAAAAGCTTCTGTAACGGCAGGCACAACCGAACCGCTGTCTACCACTTCCGTTAATTTTACAGTGGGCAAATCCTGCCCCATAGGCAAACATTTTGAAACCATATACCTTGTCAATGCCGACGGAATAGCCACTCCGCTGCCTTTGAGCATCACCGTTACCGGCGAAATGCCCGATTGGAAAGTGGAAACATACAAATTCTCCACCACAATGAACCTCGTTGCCACGGTATCGGTTCACGGAGTTCCTTCAAACGACACCGACAACATCATAGGTGCATTCATTGACGGCGAATGCCGTGGTGTGGCACAACCTACCTACAGTAAACGTTACGACGAGTACTTTGCTATGCTCGACATTGCAGGAAACGCAGGCGACAAGGGTAAAAAGTCGAATTCCGCCTTTACGAAGCCGCAACAGGTATTACATGGCCCGACGTACAGGCAAGTCAAGACGTTTCATTCTCTTCAGGAACGGTTATAGGCTCGTTTGGCAAACCCGTAAACCTCAATGCTCTTGACCGTATAGAACAAACTTTGGTACTTAACGGAGGCTGGAACTGGACTTCGATTTCCGTACTTGCCGACGACATGAACGCCACGGCAGTAATGAGCGATGTTGCCAATGCCACCAGTCTCGTCAAGAGCAAGACCTCGTCCATAATGCGCTACAACGGTATATGGGACGGCGGCGATATAGCCATGAACAACCGCGAAATGTATAAGGTTCTCATGACATCGCCTGCGCAACTCACACTGCGCGGTTCGCGTCCCGGCACATCGGAAAAGACCATAAACGTTCGCCCGGGCTGGAACTGGATAGGCTATAACGGAACAAACTTAATGGGCATAGCCGATGCCTTTGCCGCACTCAGTCCCGAAGACGGCGACATTGTGAAAGGCAAACAAGGCTTCGCCATCTACGACGGATACGAATGGGCAGGCTCGTTAGAGGCTCTCACGCCCGGACAAGGCTACATGTATCTGAGCCAAGCCACAACAAACCGCACATTCCGCTATCCCGCAAACGCGGCACAGCCCATGCTTTCGCGTTCTCTCGAAAGCAACCGCGAAGCTTCGATATTCTCGCCCATAGACGACAGTAAATATCCCGGAAATATGACTATCGTAGGTCGCGTAACCTACAACGGTCTGCCGTTGTCGAACATAGAAACGGGCGTGTTTGTCAATGCCGAATGCCGAACCCACAACTTCACCGACAACGACGGCATTGTGTTCCTCACAGTGCCCGGCGATGCCGACGAAACGCTTTCGTTCCTCATTCCATACGGTGGCGAAGTGATTAAAGCCGAAGTTACGCTGCGCTATGAGGACGATAAAGTGGAAGGCAACAGAGGCACGCCGTTCGAAATAGCATTTGACGGAAATTCCTTGGTAACAGACATCAGCGGAATCACCGGCAAAACTTCCGAAGAATGCTGGTACACGACAGACGGAGTGAAATTGAAACAAAAGCCCACCGTTCCGGGAGTTTACATCCGGGTTACCACCGGAAACAACTCCAAAAGCGAAAAGATTGTAATAAACTAAAATACCATCAACATCGTTTTTTGAAAGTTCCCTGCGGGTCGCAATGCGTCCGCAGGGAATATTTTTTTTGCGCATCCGGGACATGCTGCTCAACGCAACGCCAAAGAAAACTACACGGTACTGCAACAAAAAGCGCGAGCCCTGTTGCGGCTCGCGCATAAGTACAAAAAAAGTCATAAAACTATAGAAAAAGTCCGTCCGGCTGGACGGACTTGCGGGATGCAGGGTTTATCCCCAGACTTCCTTTGATATTTCTCTTACCAAGTCAACCTTTGCCCATTGCTCGGCTTCGGTTAGTTTGTTGCCTATTTCACACGACGCAAAACCGCATTGCGGACTCAGGCTCAAACGTTCCAGAGGTATGTATTTGGCAGCCTCGTGTATGCGGGCTATTACCGTTTCCCTGTCCTCCAACACGGGAGACTTTGTCGTTACCAAGCCTAACACAACGTTTTTACCCTCGGCAACATATTTCAAAGGTTCGAAACTGCCCGAACGCTCATCGTCGTATTCCAGATAGAAAGTATCAACGTTTTCCTTTGCAAAAAGAGATACGGGGCCACAGGGTCGTATGCGCCTTTGCTGGCATAGCACGAATGATAGTTTCCACGACACACGTGGGTGTTGACGGTGAGTCCTGCGGGGCGGTTCTCTATTGCAAGATTGTTTACTTCAAGATATTTCTCTGCCTCATCCTTTAGCGTGAATCCCTTTCCCGCCATTGATTTCCAAAAGTCATCGTCCACTATCATTCCCCAGGTACAATCGTCCAACTGAATGGTGCGGCAGCCGGCATCATAAATCTCTTTGAAGAAAGTGCCATAGGCTTGCGCTATGTCGTGTATGAGTTCACGGGTGTCGGGATAGAATTTGCGGGTGTTCTCTCCGTTGTTGCCGCGAAACAGTTCCGCCAAAAATTGTGCAGGAGCCGGAACGGTTTGTTTAACCTTATGAGTTTCGTCCTCATATTGCTTGATGAAGAGAAAATTCCTGATGAACGGATGGTTTTCGCCAGAAATTTTACCCGTCAAACGGAGAGAACCCTTGGTTGTTTCCTCGCCGTGGAATTGATAGCCGTGTTCCAGTTCAATATGCTCCACTCCGTGAAAACCCCACATGAAATCGAGATGCCAGTAACTGCGACGGAACTCGCCATCGGTTATATAATGCAGACCGTGTGCCTTCTGTTTTTTAATTACTTCGGCAATGAGACGGTCTTCCACTTCACGAAGTTCCTCTGCCGAGATATTTCCTTTCTCAAATTCGGCTCTTGCCGCCTTCAATTCCGCAGGACGCAAAAACTGCCCACTACGTCAAAATGATTGCTTTTTGTATTGCTCATAAGTCAATTGTTTTGGATTTCGGATGCAAATTTGTGAGGAAGAAAATTATCCGCAAAATTTTCAACTCAATTCGGCAAAATATGCTAATATTGCAAATTACAGGCATATCATACAGAATAATATTCTGCACTTTCATCAGTTTTACAAGACCCCGGACACAAAGAATATGGCAGCACAGGAAACTCTCGACGAAACCGACTTAAAGATTCTGCAACTATTGCAACAGGATTCAAGCCTGACGGTAAAGGAACTTGCTGCCAAGGTAAACCTGTCGGCTTCGCCCATTCGAACGCCAAAAGCGTTTGGAAAGAGACGGATACATTACGCGCTATTCGGCAATAGCCGACCCGCGCAAACTGGGCAACGACATTGTTGCGCTATGCAACATAAGACTGAAGCAACACAACACGCGCGATTTGATCAGGCAGTTCATGGAAACCGTAAAGAAGACCGAACGAATAACAGAATGCTACAACACCACCGGAGACTATGATTTTCAGATAAAAGTCTATGCCCACGACATGAGAGACTATCAGGACTTTATAGTAAACACTCTTGGAAAATTGGATTGCATAGGTTATTTGCACAGTGCCATAGTTATAGGAGAAATAAAAGATTCGCATTGCATACCGGTAAGCAATGAAATCATAAAGAAATAAATTTCACGACTCACACAAGGCGAACGGCGCATACGGATACGCAAATTTTGCATGCAGTATCCATTATATGCACATTCTTTCCTATATGCGAAAAAACATAAGGCATCTCGTAAAAAATACAAGCCATATATTTTTAAAAATACAAGGCACTTGTTTCAAAATATATGCCTTATATTTTCGGACATTCCAAATATCTGATAAACAACAACTTACAAAAGCATCGAAAAAAAGTGGTTAATTTTTCTGAATAACAGCACATTACAAAAATTCGAATACGTTTACGAAATTCCGCATGAGCCATGCGATACATGAAAAAATATGCAAAATCCCCCTTTGCCGCAACAAAAAAACGTCCCTCTCCGCACGCGGCGAAAATCTTTCGGTCTGCGGCACGGAAAACATGCCTCGGAAAAACGTTTTTTGCGCACATCGCCACTGATATTTCCCCCGTTTTTCGTCCTCAAACGCACAAATACCCGTCAAAACGCCGTTTGACAGAAAATATTTCTGAAATCACAAAAATTTCAAGGCAAATGCAGCAAAAAGATTGACACGGAAAAAATCAAAACCCGCTACCTTTGCATACGAATCAGAGAAGAAAAAATCAATACTTTAAAATTCAAGATTATGGCTAACATTCATCAAAAGCTCACAGAGCTTATCGGCGGAACGCCTCTTGTTCGCGCATTAACGAAACTGACCAAAGACCCGGAAGTAAAGGCGGAAGTGGTAGCAAAATTGGAGTACTTCAACCCGGGCGGAAGTGTAAAAGACCGCATTGCACTCGCAATGATTGAAGACGCAGAGAAGAGCGGCAAACTCAAACCGGGAGCCACGATAATAGAACCCACGAGCGGCAACACCGGTGTGGGAATAGCATGGGTGGCTGTGGTAAAAGGCTACAAAGCCATACTGACCATGCCCGAATCAATGAGCGAAGAGCGCAAAAATCTTTTTGAGGGCTCGCGGCGCACAGCTTGTTCTCACCCCGGAGCCGCAGGCATGAAAGGAGCTGTGGAGAAAGCCAACGAACTTCACGAACAAATTCCCGGCTCTATCATATTGCAGCAGTTTGACAACCATGCCAACCGCGCCATTCACGAGAAAACAACAGCCGAAGAGATATGGAAAGACACCGACGGCAAAGTAGATATAGTTGTAGGCGGAGTTGGCACCGGAGGAACCATAAGCGGTATTGCCGCCGGTCTGAAAAAACATAATCCCGACATAAAGGCTTTTGCCGTCGAGCCAGACAGTTCTCCGATTCTCTCGGGCGGCAATCCCGGTCCGCACAAAATACAGGGAATAGGAGCCAACTTCATTCCCGGAAACTTTGTGAGAGACCTGATAGACGGCGTGATAAGGGTAAAAAGACAACGATGCCATAAAAACAGGACGCGAACTGGCACTGAAAGAAGGATTGCTCGTGGGCATTTCCTCGGGTGCCGCAGCATGGGCTGCGCTCGATCTTGCCAAGAAACCCGAAAACGCAGGAAAAAGAATCATTGCAATACTCCCCGACACAGGCGAAATTATCTTCCATACATATTCACGGCGGAACGCACATCGCGATTCCGCCGTTGTTTTTTGATGCGCCGCGCAACAGCCATGAAAATTCGCAAAAAGAGACATGTCAGTGAAAAACAGAGACATTTGACACCGAAAATTTGCCGTTTCATTCCGTTTTCTTTGTGGTTCAAACAATTTGCAGTAATTTTGTTAGCCAATAACAGTTCGTTCATTAACATGAAACATATTATTCTGAGAATAACGGTTTGCGGCATCCTGTGCTCTTCACTGTTTTCCTCGTGCTTCAAAGATGAAGCCCCCAACGCCGAATGCGACATAACACAAGCCTATGTACATGTTGACAATCCGGAGATATGTTTTCAACAACTCGGATACGCTCATAAATTTAATGTCCGCCGACAGCGTAATAACCTTCAACGTAAAAGAAAAATGCCGACATCAGTGCCTTGGCTCCCATTTTCTCGCTCACAGAAGGCGCGACAATTACTCCGGCAAGC
>VOFC01004110.1_pt1 | contig 53437 bp, 71 predicted proteins | sample 5384161 | NCBI WGS metagenome assembly VOFC01 (sample SAMN12384722, study PRJNA508395) | human gut metagenome | isolation source: healthy gut B | host: Homo sapiens | reverse complement strand
ACGTGATTCATCAAAATGCTCCGTTGTAACACCTACAATTAAATAATCGCCCAGTTCCTTTGCCCGTTTTAACAGATTGTAATGTCCCTGATGAAACAGATCAAAAGTACCATATGTAATGACTTTTTCATAGAATTCCTCTTTCCTACGACTTATACCTCAAACCACAACCCCACAAAATTTGCTTTTCATACAAACTATCATTGAACTATACCATAAGAAAAGTCCCTGCACTTCGTGCAGGGACTCCCTGTTTTCGCGATTCCGTTCGCACTTATTAAATATATCGGTCAGATCATAGAAAATAATTAGAGTCCGGCCTGTGATTCGAGTTTTAGATATTTCCTTGCTTCTGCTTCCGAAATATGCATGGAATCCATTAAACTTCCAATCAGCAATTTACTTTTTTATTCCTCCTTGTTTTGCTCCAGTACAACCAGTGCGATCTGTCTGTAAATATCGAGCATTGGCAAAATATCCGCTTCAAACGCATTCGCGATCATTGCATGACTGTTATTTCCAAGTGCCCGGTTCAGATTCTGTACCTTTTCTTCCATTGCATCCTTATTTAACACTTCTTCCTTTTCATTCAGGAATGGAATTGTAATATTGATAATATCGATCACATAGTTCAGTCCGTCAAGCTGCTGATTCAGATAGTCTTCTGTATCCGGCATCTCTGCCCCTCTGAGCTCCGGTATGATCTCCTTCATCGCCGGAATCAGTTTTGCAATGTATTCGCTGCCAAGTTCAAGTGCTTCTAATTGCTGTTTTTCTGTTCTTCCATTGTAATTCCCTCTTCTTTCTGGGTTTCTTTGCTGTTATTATTTATATCGGCCGTAAATCTGATTTTATATAGCTATTTTTACCAAATCTGCCAACGATCATCAACATGATATCTGCCATAATTCCACGTTTCAAATATTTGCTCTTTTTGCCCCATAATGAGAGCTGCCACAGTTCCACTCGTTCTACTCCCCAGAAAACAATCACATTTTCCAAGAAGCAATAATGCTGCCAGATATTCCATATTTTTATAATAGCAGTCTATTTTCGTTTCTTGATTTATTTCCGTTAAAAGCTTTTTCTGAACAGACGCATAATACTGTTTTTGTGTTGTGAATACCCTGTCTCCAAAACACTCTTCAAATGCCCGTCTGATCCCTTCGTCCTCCGTCACCAGATAAATGTGTTCCAACTTGTAGCAGCGCAGCATCTCACCTGCTTTCTGCAGCATTTCTGAAACAGAAGGCTGTACAGGATGGTTATAAGGTCTTAAAGATACATAATCCGTACCACGACATAATACACCAAGTACTTTTTCAGCCATTCTCTGATTTGTCTCCGCCACAGCAATATCCAGCGCATCCTTCAACTGATCTGATGGTCTGAGATATTGATTGGCCCGGCGTCTCCATCTATCAATATATAGGGATTTGTAAAGAAATCCATATCATAATATGGCTTATCCACCGGAATACCATCAAGAACCATAACCTCCGCGTCATTCGAATATCCATAATTCCAACACCAAGTGGTTGTTCAAAAAACAACTCCCATGCATTTGTATTATATTCCATGCTCATATTTCGGAAACAATTATCCACACTGACTGTATCTATTACCGGAATCATGCCTGCCTGCCATGCAGCCTCTATCTGGCCTATATTTGTTATAATATGAGAACCAATTCCCGGAACCGTATCTTCTCTCCGGATAATCGCATATCTGTTTCCAGTTAACAGTGCCTTCTCGTACATCATCCAGATACAGACGAAATGCCTCGTAATATGCATATAAATCATCTTCCGATTGTATTTGATGATACAACATTGCGATTCTCTGTTCCCGCTTTTCTGCATTTCGGATCACATGCCCTGATTTTTGTAAAATCTGTTGCAACTGCTTTAGTATTTCCCAATATGCTTCAAATGAATTAGCATTTTCCCCTTGCATGATATCTGTCATATCGCTTTTTAATGATTCCTGTATTTGCCTTATCGTCAGCAGCATTTCTTCTGTTACGCTCATACATCCCCCTTTATCCCTCATACGTTTGCACATATTGTTTATATTGTTCGGCAACCTGATCAAGTACTGGCGGCGTCACCTCAATCTCCAACAGTTTCAGCAGAAGCTGATAGAATTCTTTCATATAAACCGGTATATACGGATTTTTCAAACATTCCGGTATATAAAACAAAATCGACCTTTTTAGTCTGCAGAACATTTCATATGGTGGTTTTTCAAAGCGAAGACATATAATTTTAACTGTTGCCAGATACCATATAAATAACAGATCTATCTCTAATGATTTTTGATACGTTTCCCCCCAAAAACCTCTTTCCTTTAATGTCTCCACCAGCATTTCATTTACAGTTATAATATCTCCGTGATAAGCAGCTTCTTTTTTCAACACTGTAGAAGCAGGATTAATATAATAATGGTAGTAAATTGCATCTACGTATGCCACTTTTCTCACATATAAATGCAGTAATGCCCCAAAATAAATGTCCTCATATGCTACCTGCTCCGGGAACCTGATGCAATTATGATCCAATATTTCTTTTCGGATAATCTTATCCCATACATTAAAATGCATGGGACTTTCCACAATAAAAAACGACTTCTGACATCCTTTGTATCTATAATAACCCTGTCAATTTTTCCACTGCCCTTATCATCCAGCTTCTGAAAATCATTTCCCCGATCCCGGAGATGCCTGCAGATCACAACATCCTGTCCGTTTGTTTCTGCTTCTGACAGAAGTGCTTCAAACATTTCCGGTTCAACCCAGTCATCACTGTCTGCAAATCCAACATATTCACCGGTTGCATACGACAAACCGATATTCCTTGCCCTACCCATCTTTCCGTTCTCATCGCAATGCACTGCCAGTATCAGCTCCGGATATTTCGCCTCCCATGCAGTAATATGCTGCCATGTTGTATCTGTCGATGCATCATCCACCAGAATGATCTCGTATGCGCTTCTGGAAAGTGTCTGTTCTGTCAACGACATCAAGCATCTGCCTATGTACTTTTCCACATTATAACATGGTACAATAATACTAAGTCTCTTCATAACAACAGTATAGCATGTGCTAACTCATTCTACAATGAAGAGGTTAGCAAATTGCATCAAAAATTCCCCTTTTTCATGCAAATATGGTACTATATAATTATTATTTCTATCATTAAGAAAAAAGAGGTCTTACTATGCAGATCAGTGCATGTATCATCTGTAAAAACGAAGAACAGTATATCGGCAAATGTATACAGGCGCTACGCGCATTACCTGTCCATATTGTTGCTGCAGATACCGGTTCTACAGACAATACACTTTCTATTTTAGAAAAGCTGCTTACTTCCAATGATACATTATGTCACTTCGAATGGTGTAATGATTTTTCCATGGCACGCAATTTTGTGCTATACAGGCACAGACTGATTGGATCTGGATGGTGGACGCTGATGAGACCTTAACCTCCTGTGATTCTGTCGTATTACACGATTTTTTTTAGAAAAGAAGGAAAATGTTGATAAGATTGGAACAATACTTCGAAAAGATGCTTATCCGCTGCAGGGAGAAATTGCCTTTGCCACCTCCCGTATGGGGCGGATTTATAACCGAAACTATTATCACTATGAAGGAATCATCCATGAACAGTTAACTCCATGCAACCGTTTCACTGATAGCAGCGATACTGCCCTTCAGGAAATTTGTTACGTGGATCTTCCTCTTTTTTTTGATCATATGGGTTATGAAACAATGGAAACACTGCGAAAAAAATGCAAGCGCAATATTTCTCTATTGGAGACTGCTTTTGCAGCTCACGAAGATCCTTATCTGGCTTACCAGCTCGGACAGGCTTACGCAGCCCTCGGAGAGCATCAAACTGCCATTCATTACTTTGAAAGTGGATTAACATTTGATTTAGATCCCAGACTGGAATATGTACAGACCATGGTGCAATCCTATGGCTACAGTCTGCTTGCTCTAAAGCAATATCAAAAGGCACTTTCCTTTACCGGGATCTATGATGCGTTTGCCATCAATGCAGATTTTTGTATTTCTGATGGGGCTTATTTATATGAACAATGCCATGTTTTCAGAGGCGATTGCTGAATTTGAGAAAGCCACGAAATATAAAACATCTATTGTAGAAGGCGTCAACAGCTATAAGGCACTTTATAATAAAGGAGTCATTCTGGAATGTTTGGGAAATATTTCTGAAGCGGTCAAAAACTATGAAGCATGCGGCAATTTTCTGTATGCCAAAGAAAGACTTTCTGCTCTTGGAAAGGGTGTTTTATGAAAAAAATATCTGTAATTATTCCTGCTATAATGCACAGGCATATATCCCAAGATGTTTACACAGTATTTTCAGTCAGACTATTGGCATGGAAACATTGGAAATCATACTTGTCAATGATGCCTCCACTGATCACACTTTAGATATTTTATTACAATTTGAAAACAAATTTCCAGACTCGGTTATTGTTGTCAATCTGGAGCAAAATATCAGGCAAGGTGGTGCACGAAATGTCGGTTTATCCTATGCATCAGGAGAATACGTTGCATTTCTGGATGCAGACGACTGGATTCATCCTGATTTTTACAGCACCCTATATTCGCTCGCCCTAAAATATGATACTGATATCATCCAATATCCGACCACCGACTGCACCTTAGATGCTGAAGAACGTGAGGAGAAATCATGCATTCATCGTAATTCAAAAGGCAATGGTTATTATGAAATAAATAGTATCATAGAAAGAAAACAATTTCTGAATTCCCGCATTTTAAATTATGGAAGTCAAGTAAAATTTCTATAAAAGATCGTTTTTATTGAATAATCAATCCTCTTTTATGGAAGGAGTTGCATATGAAGAACCTTCCTTTGTATATCCACTTTTATTTACTGCACAAAAAAATTTATATTTTTTTGATAAGCCATGGTATTACTGCCACATTCATAAAGAAAGTACAATGCAATCCTATGTGAGACAGAAAGGTAAACTCTATGATCACCCAAGAGTTCAGCTTTTTTGTTCAACATAATGCGTAACAAACGACAAATTTACCAGTGTTTTCAAAGCGAAATTGATTACTATTTTCTGTTTACCTTTTATTATGAAACACTTTATTTTGCAGTCTCTGGTCATCTATATCTTGGTCTCGACTTCTTTCAGATGATGCAGGATACAATTAAGCAGCTATTACCAGAGTGGCAACATAATTCCTATATAAATTTAGATGAGAATAAAGGATGTTCTGTCACTGTTATCAACAGTTGATATAGAATTTAATGAAGTAAGTTTTAAAACATTTCTAAATGAAATAGCATCTCATATTTCATAACATTTCATCCGAAATATTATAGGAATGGACATTCTCTTATCCACAAAATAATTCGTTACTGAAAGGACTTCTATGCGTATTCAATATTTTAACGGCGGTCTCGCCAATCAGGTTTTTCAATATATTTTTTACCGTTACGGGCAACTGACTACAGGGCATCCGGAAGAATGGTTTTTTAGATGATTCTTTTTTCTCTTTTTTCAAGCACCAGCATAATGGTTATGAACTGGAAAAGGTTTTTGGTCTGAAACCCAATTTGTTGAGCGAACAACTCGGTGCTGATGCATGGAATGCCTTAGTAGAAAACCGTAAAAACGGAATTGGAATGGCCGATAATCTTGCCAATCTTGGTTTTCATGTTTCCATGATTGCAGAAGCGCAAAATTACAAAACAGACAATCCATTTTCAGGAAAGGTCTGGTCCATTCCCTGTAATGAATATCACCCAGACATCTTAAAATGGAACGATGAAATTGTTTATTATTTTGGGTATTGGATCAACAAAAAACTGGATCAATGCCTATCGTGATCTGTTTTTAGAGGAGCTTGCTTTTCCACCTATTTTAGACGATAAAAATCTGAAATATGCCTCTCGAATAAAGTCTACGCTATCTGTCGGTGTTCATATCAGACGAGGGGACTATTTAAATTTAGGAATTGGTATTGATCCTGTTTTTTATCATTCCGCCCTTTCAGAAATACTTGCATCCTATCCGGAATCTACTTTATTTGTTTTTTCAGATGATCCTGAATGGTGTGAAGATCACGCTGATGTATTGGGGTTATCTTTGGCAAAAGAGGTCGTATCAGTCCGTGGAAATACAAATGGTGCAAATTACATCGACATGCAGCTTCTCAGTATGTGTAAAGGGTTGCTCATTTCCAACAGTGCTTTCAGTTATCTGGCTGCTCTGTTAAATAATAATTTAGAATTTTATTATAACCTTGCTAGCTGGAGAGAATTATAAAAAAGTATGAGGTCAAATAATTATGATTCCTATTTCTGTATGCATCATTGCAAAAAAACGAAGAAGAGAATATTGAAAAATGTCTGCAATGTTTAAGCAAGCATCCATTTGAAATTATTGTTGTAGATACCGGCTCTACAGACAGAACCAAAGAATCAGCACAAAAATATGCAGATAAACTCCTTGATTTTCCCTGGTGTAATGATTTTTCAAAAGCGAGAAATTTTTCTATAGCGCATGCCAGTCACGATTGGGTTCTTATAATAGACTGTGATGAATTTGTGGAAAAACTGGACTTTACAGCAATTCAAAAATTGATAGAGGAATATCCGTATGCAATTGGGCAATTATATCGTGATAATATCTGCTATGATAAAGACCACAAATTAATCCATTCTTATGATCATGTAGAACGGTTATTTGACAGACGGCTCTATTATTACACAGGCAATATCCACGAACAGGTTACCTCCCGATGGCAGCCAGCTTTATGGTTTTGAAATACCGCTTACCGTTACGCACACGGGATACAGCGGCTCTGATGATGACCTGGCTGCGAAAGCGCAAAGAAATATCAATTTACTATTGACAGATCTGCAGAAGAATCCTGATGATCCTTATTTATACTATCAGCTTGGAGAGAGCTTCATGTTGAAGGGCGACTACGAGAGTGCCTATTCCTATTATGATCAGGGCTTCTATCTGGATGTCGATGAAAATCTGGAATATGTACAAAGAATGATCATTTCCTACGGATATTGTATGCTCTATACGAACAGGATTGAAAAGGCGCTTTCTTTGGAAAATGTATATGACAGCTTCTGCACGATTGCAGATTTCCTATTTTTAATGGGTAATATTTATTTACAGGCAAGGCAGAACGATAAAGCTTTGATGGAATTTCTAAAGGCAACTTCCTGTCAGCGTCATTTCGATGAAGGCACAAATTCCTATCGGGCTTATCATAATATTGGCTGTATTTATGAAGCATATGGGCAATATGAGGAAGCGCGGAAATTTTATCTGAAAGCCGGAAATTTCCCAATGTCTCAGGAAAGGCTTGCCAATTTACCAATCACTACTCAAAATGATATCACATAGCTATTCCACAGATTTACAGAATAAGGAGAATGGAGAAACGCCTATGATTCCAATTTCATTATGTATGATCACTAAAAACGAATCCGATAAATTAGATCGCTGTCTTGCTGCTGTAAAAGACCTTCCTCTGGAAATTATTGTAGTTGATACCGGTTCAACAGATAACAGCATTGAAGTTGCCCGCAAATATACAGAACATGTTTATCATTTTGACTGGATTTCCGATTTTGCCGCTGCAAGAAAATTTTTCTGTTTCCAAGGCCACAAATGACTGGATCCTGGTATTAGATACCGATGAATATGTAACATCTGTAGATATGGAAGCAATCTATAAATTAATAGATGAAAACGCTACAGGGGTAGGCTGCCTGATCAGAACATCCCCTGATACAGTCGGCAGTATTACTGTTGACCACGTAGAACGTCTTTTCAACAAAAAATTTTATATGTACAAAAAGGCCAATTCACGAGCAGGTTCTCCCCATTGATGAAACACTTACAGCATTTTGTTCTTTTGATATTCCATTATACGTGGATCACGATGGCTACTTCAGCAGCAAAGAAGAAATGGATCTGAAAGCCAAACGTAATTTGGATATTCTTTTTTTAGCATCCGAACATGACTATCCGGACTCATACACCTATTTTCAGATAGGCCAAAGCTATTATATTATGGGAGACTACGAAAATGCCTGCAGATATTTCGAAAAGGGATTGAATTTCGATTTATCTCCCGAATCAGAATTTGTACAGTTAATGATTGTACACTACGGATATTCTCTTTTAAACATGGATCGTGGTGAAGATGCACAGCTCTTTTTAGAACAAGTCTATTCCTATTTTGATTTTCTCGCAGATTTTCTTATGGTCATAGGCACTGTCTATATCAGAAATGAGCACTACATGAAAGCTGCATTGCAGTTTATCAAGGCCACGCAGACAGAAAAATTCTTTACACTCGGCACCAATTCTTTCCGCGCCTATTATCATCTGGGCGCCGTTTACGAAATGATCGGGCAGCCTGAAAATGCCCTGCTTTTTTACGAAAAATGTGGTGCATATGATCTGGCGCAGGAACGGATCAAATTCTTAAAGGAATCACAGAAATAAATTTAAAAAAGAGAAAACAGGTTATTTTGTATCCCTGTTTTCTCTTTTTTATCTCTCATTTTCAATAATTAAATCATACCCAATATTTTATCTACCTGACCACCGTAAGAAAGCAGTTCTTTTACCTTGCGATATCCATTTTCAGCAATTTTCTTTCGTTCCTCCTCGTGTTCCAGATAATACTCCACCAGATTGAGCAGATCTTCTTTGCCATCGTAAAATACATAATCTTCATCCGGCACAAAATATTCATTGAAATCTGCCTGATAATTTGTGATCAGAAATCCGCCACATCCCATAATATCAAGTGCTCTGAGTGGAATACCCGTATGGATGCTGCGGAGTGAAATATTCAGATTGATCTTCGCACATTTCATGGCATATGGTGCTCGTTCGTAATAATCGATCCGTCCCATGTTATCTACTTTGGGCAGAAACGGTGTTTTTTCCGGCGTAAACAGCTTTACCTGAAATCTTTCCGACAATGCTTCCAACAGCTCTCGCCGTTCCATCTGGGTAACTTTACGTGCCAGAAAATAATTGGCAAATGACCATGCAACTGTCTCCATGCCATCTCCGTTTGCCTGTACCGGGCAGACCTTCTGCATTCTGCCGATAATATCCGGTGTCAAAGCCTCCTCCAGTACATCAATTCCATACAGGCTTTTTGTACCTGCATGATGCCATCCAGATACCCTTTTGTATATTCATCCACATTTTCCAGATGATGATACAAATACTGGCGCTGCTCACTGTACATGGACCCGATAAAGGTAACATCACTATCATACATCTGATGCATCTCCGGTGTTGGTTCCAGCGTGTCATAATATTCTACTGCAGATCCCATCGGCATATAATGTACATGCTCTGCACCAAGTCCTCTCAGCTTTTCAACCTCATGGCTGTCAAACAGGAAAACCCTGTTGGTATCATACAATATAGTTTGTGAATATAAAAGAATGTAAGGACTGTCATATACCCATGATACATATTTCGTCCTGCAGGCCTTACAGGCTATCGCTGCCACAGGATAGTAGTTAAAGGAAAACACAAAATCCGGTCTTGTCTGCAAAACACGTCTTGCAATCGCTTCTGTCAGATCTATACTGTTCCGTGTATTTTCTGTATCCTTCGGAAAATCAAAAAAATCGATCTCAAAGCCCCTTTTTTCCAGTTCTTCTATGATAAATTCATTCCCAAAGCTTTTCCAGACAAGAAATAATACTGTTTTCATATTCTTATCATGCCTCCCATCTCCTGTCAGTTGCCATACGTGAGTTTTTTTCTCTTATGCTGCGGACAAAGCCGCTTGTATACTCCGAATGATTATATTTTAGCGCAAAAAAGCACCGGCTGTAAACAGCCGGTACTCAATTTACTTTTCATATCTTCATAAAACTTCTTTTCTTATTAGCCCAGTAAGGATAATACACCCTGATTTGCCTGATTTGCCTGAGCCAGCATAGACTGACCTGCCTGTGCAAGGATGTTGTTATTAGAATATCTTACCATTTCTGTAGCCATATCTGTATCACGGATAGAAGATTCAGCACTTGTTGTATTTTCAACAACGTTATCAAGATTCTTGATCGTATGCTCTAATCTGTTCTGAACAGCACCAAGATCCGCTCTCTGACTGGATACTTTTGCAAGTGCAGCCTTAATCATTGTAATTGCTTTCTGCGCACTCGTACCATTTGTTCCACCAACAGTAATATTTGTAGCTGCTGCAGCTCCATTTGTAAGACCAAGTCCCTTAGCACTCATAGCATTAATGTTCAGCGTAATCAGCTGATTTGCCTCTGCTCCAACCTGAATACCTACCTTTTTAAAGCTGCCATCTAACAGCATCTGTTCATTAAATGTAGTTGTAGATGCAACACGATCAATCTCAGATACAAGCGCCTGCACTTCCTGATTGATATATCCACGATCTGCGGATGTCTGCGTACCATTGGCTGCCTTTACTGCAAGCTCTGTCATACGCTGGAGCATATCATGCACTTCTGCCAGTGCACCTTCTGCTGTCTGTACACACGAGATACCATCCTGTGCATTTGAACTAGCTTGCGTAAGACCTCTGATCTGACGTCTCATCTTTTCACTGATTGCAAGGCCCGCTGCATCATCTGCCGCACGGTTGATCTTATAACCTGAAGATAATTTCTCTGTGGACTTTGCCTGAGAATCAGTTGTGATGTTAAGCATTCTGCTTGAATTCATTGCTGTAAGATTGTGTTGTACTACCATATTTTTTCCTCCCTGACTTCGGAATCCATTCCGCTAATATTTCATTTTCCTTAATTGTTATATTTTTCCGGTGGATTCCTTTCCTATCCGGTTATGTTCTATAATAGATATCGGTAGATTTTGAAATTACTTTATACTTATTTTTGCTTTTTTGCAGTCTTTTTCGTATTTTCGTATTTCTTCCTCTTTCATACTCGAAATTCCTGCCGACTTCGTTGTCAGTCGTGCTTCGCACTTATGAATTTCACTGCATAAACCATCTGCGCGGTAAACTATAATCTGCTACGCAGATTATTTGGCGCACATTTGCTACGCAAATATGTGGCAATGCTTGATTTTCTTCCTCGCTACAAAAAAGGAACCGGCTTATGCCGGTTCCTTTCGGTAGTCATTTGCGATTTACTTAGCCGATTAGCCCAGTAATGATAATACGCCCTGATTTGACTGGTTAGCCTGTGCTAACATAGACTGTCCTGCCTGAGCAAGGATGTTGTTGTTAGAGTACTTAACCATCTCAGTAGCCATATCTGTATCACGGATAGAAGATTCAGCACTTGTTGTGTTCTCAACAACGTTATCAAGATTCTTGATTGTGTGCTCTAATCTGTTCTGAACAGCACCAAGATCTGCTCTCTGACTAGATACTTTTGCAAGCGCAGCCTTAATCATTGTAATTGCTTTCTGCGCATTTGCTCCATCTGTTCCACCAACAGTAACATTTGTAGCTGCTGTAGCCGTAGTCGTAAGACCAAGTCCCTTAGCACTCATAGCGCTGATGTCAAGTGTAATCAGCTGTTTAGCCTCTGCTCCAACCTGAAGACCTACCTTTTGAAGGAACCGTCTAACAATTTTTTTCTCATTGAATGTAGTTGTAGAAGCTACACGGTCGATTTCAGATACAAGAGCCTGCACTTCCTGATTGATGTATCCACGGTCTGCAGATGTCTGTGTACCGTTGGCTGCTTTCACTGCCAGTTCGTTCATACGCTGCAGCATATCGTGTACTTCTGTAAGTGCACCTTCTGCTGTCTGTACACATGAGATACCGTCCTGTGCATTTGAGCTGGCCTGTGTAAGACCTCTGATCTGACGTCTCATCTTCTCGGAAATAGCAAGACCTGCTGCATCATCTGCTGCACGGTTGATCTTGTAACCTGAAGATAACTTCTCTGTAGATTTTGCCTGAGCGCTTGTTGTGATGTTAAGCATTCTGCTTGAGTTCATCGCTGTAAGATTGTGTTGTACTACCATAATATATTCCTCCTTGAATTTAAATGCCGTCATCCATGACGGTCATTTGATGAAAAAAAGTCCTTTCCGGCCGTACGCTCCATCCATTTCCCTTTCAATGGTTTTTAAGTATTTGTTTTACTCAATATATATATCGGGTCTTCCCAATAATACTTAACACCTTTTTTTATTTTTTTATTTTTATTTTCTACACACTTTGCTACAATAAAGCACTTATTCTTCTTCCAACAGCGCCGCATAATATGTCCTTTGTCCGTCGCTTGTCTGCATGGAAAACTGTTTCTTATATGTCAGTTTGAAGAGCCATGTATCCGCCGTCAGAAGCTCCAGCTTGTGCGGATCGCGAGGCTTCATTTCCCCCAGTCTGCCAGCACCTGTGAAAACCGGTTGTTTACCGGACAGGCACCCATGATCATTCTGATCTCCGACAGTTGTTCATAACAAACCGCAATAATGTAATCAAACAGGAAGTAATTGAGCACCTCATCATATTTGCCCCAAAAGAGCTCAAACGCCTCCACCATAAAAGCCAAACAGTGGGAATCCTGCAGGTCCCTTCATGAAATTATTTGCCCATCTTCCCGAAACTATATCCAGCTCATTCAGTTCGCCGCCCTGCTTCTGCGTAAAGAAAGGAAACTGGCAGAGCGCATCGATAAATCTGTCATCCCATATATAATAGGTAGCATCTATCCACAGTCCTCCATAGCGGCAGAGAAGCTGCGCACGCAGAATATCAGACAAGTGTGTCATGGAAATGCAGCCTTTATTGGGTAATTTCTCTGCTACCGTTTCTGAAAATGCTATGTACTGCCGGTAATTATTAAATGTAATGATCCGTATGTCTGCTTTATCTCCGAACATTTTTTCCATACGGGCAATGCATTTCTGCACGAGCTCCGGTGCTTCGGAAATCCCCTGCCACCAGCAGATCCAGACAGGCATCCTGCCATTTTTTCCTACTGTCCGGTCAATCGGTGGTAAATATAAAAAGTTACCCTGCTGATATTTTTTCACAAGATCTTCCGTCAGATCTTTCACCAGTTCATACATCGCAGGGAGGCGGTTTGTGTCGATTTTCTCCGTATGGAAATATGCATAGGAAATCTGTTTGTCGGATAACCATGCTTTTATTTCTGCAGTCATATTTGTATGCCATGCAGGATTTTGACCGTAGTTTTCTTGATACCACCGGCAGAAATCTTCCAGAGCTTCTTTTTTTATCATGAGACACGGAATTTCTTCTTTTTCCGGTTCATCGATACTCTCTGCTTTTCTGTTTTTCTGCACCATTTTTTCTGATTGCCCGGTCAGGCAATCTCCCAGAATGACCGGGTCTGCTCAAGCAGCTTCTGCATTTTTCACGGAAAGAAGCCTGCCTGCATCCACAAAAATATCTGTCAGAGCTGCAGATCCCGATATATTCTGCTGTAAACTTGTTGCAGTCGCAATTTTCTTTTTTTCTTACGATCTGATCTACCAGTCTCCGGTCTGCCGCTGTCATCTTTCTTTTCTTCATATTCTTCCGGCAGATCCTGCCCGATCATGACCGTCCGATAGCCCGGCTCTTTTACCTCATGATAAGGCTTTGATGCCAGCACATACATAATTCCTTTATTTTCCATAGCACTTCCCATATACATCGAATTTTCTTCGGTGTTTTCCTGTTTCATACTTTTTCTTTTTTATTTATGTTATTTTGTATGAATGTTTTTCCTATCTTTTTTCGGCATTCATCCTTTTTTATGTTTTTGAGCAAATTCGTATGAATGCAATTTTACTGTTTTCTGCTTCTTCATACATTTTCCAATTTTCACTGAAAAAGTATGAATTTTAAGCGTTTCAAACTATATTATGTTTCATTATACCATCTGTTCGCGGCATTTCCACTTCATTTTTCGTCCTTTTTGGGCGCGTCTTGCTTTTTTGTATGAACAGACGCAACGGCCAGCCAGATGGCTTCATACTTTTGGGCAGTTATTCCCCTAATATGTATGAAATTTATTTCGTACGCTCGGATAGCTTCATACAAAATCGAGGAAATCATCGTTTAGAGGCGAATTTAGCATAGCGAGATACATGCTGTGAATCCCGCTATGATTAGCGGGCGCCATAACATAAAAAACAGAATCCACATTGTTCATACTACATAATATATGAAAACAACAGGGGATTGCACCGCGCGTAGCGCGGTGACAATCCCTGCCATCCTACATCACCGTGCAAATCCATATCTACCAACCATAATCTACCATCCATAAATAGTCAGTTTATCTCAAATCTCCACAGCTCTGAACAGTTACAAATCACCGATGTTCCCGGATCATCATTGCACATACGATCACGAGTAGAATGCAGGAACCCCAGATTGCCTGTACACCAATCCGCAAAGACAGCACGCCGCCCAGTCCCGCACCGATCGCAAAGATGAAAATGATCCCATAATAGTGAAGTGCTTTCCGAAGTGCGCTGTGCTCTCTTTCCCGGAAGAACACAGAAAGACTTTCCGTTCCACTTCGCAGGTTACCGATACACATCGTGCTGGCATAGCCATAGCCGTTTACCTTACGGAAGGTCTGTACCTGCATCGCACAGGTAAAGGAAACAAGCATTGTTGCGAGCATATTGTATTCCTGCGGAATAAAGCCGACTGCAAACAAAAGCACGATTTCCAGCGCGACTATGATCTGCCGCCAGTGGATCCTCTTGGCACCTTTATATTTATGGCCGATCTGTTCTGCCACCAGAACGCCCAAAGCAAACGCAAGGACCGGGAATAAATAATGCAGCGCCCGCTGCCACTCGCCCTGCATCAGATGCTGGCTCATCAATACAACGTTTCCGGTCTGCGCATTCGAGAATACTTTATCTCTCACATTGTAAGTATATGCATCCTGAAAGCCGCCTGAAAGTGCCAGCAGGCTGCTGAGCAGGAACGTCTCTGACGTCTGGATTTTAATTCGTTCTTTTTCACTGATCATTCGTATCACAATCTTTCTTCTATCTATTTTTTTGTCACTTATTTTTGTACAGAAAATACAGTTCTACATGCTGCCCAAGTAAGCTTCTATCTTTTTCTTCCCATCCTACTTCTCTACATGTTCAAATGTAAATACATTCAAAAACTGCTTTGCGCGTTCTGTCGTCGGATGCTCGAAGAATTCCTCCGGCTTTGCCTCTTCCACGATCTGTCCCTGGTCCATGAAAATGACACGATCTGCAACTGCTTTTGCAAACTGCATTTCATGAGTGACAATGATCATCGTCTTGCCCTGCTTTGCCAGATCAAGCATAACATCGAGTACTTCCCGCACCATTTCCGGGTCAAGTGCTGCTGTAACCTCATCAAATAAGAGGATTTCCGGATGCATGCAGAGCGCACGGACGATCGCCACACGCTGTTTCTGACCGCCGGAAAGCTGTCTCGGATAGCTGGCTGCCTTATCTGCCAGACCAACTCTCTGCAAAAGCTCCATAGCTTCTGCTTTTACCTCGTCCTTTTTCCGCTTCTGCACCTTAACTGGGGAAAGCGTGATATTGTCAAGCACGGTCAGATGTGGAAACAGCTCGTAGCTCTGGAATACCATTCCGATCTTCTGCCGCATTTCGGTAATATTTTTTGCTGCCCTTGCGGATATCCTTGCCATGCAGGCTGATCGAACCGTCCTGCACGGGCTCTAATGCATTGATACAGCGGAGCAGTGTACTTTTTTCCGCAGCCGCTCGGCCCAACCACAACGACAACCTCGCCCTGTGCAAGTGTCAGATCAATGCCATCCAGAATGCGCTGTCCGTCATATTCTTTTACCAGATTTTCTACCTTTAAAAGTGTATCTGCCATGATTTATCTCCATTTCTTTTCCAGATATTTTGCCAGCATGCTGATCGGCCAGCACACGAGGAAATATAATAAAAATACAACTAAAAATACGCCAAACGCAGCATTCGGGCTCGTCATTCGATTCGCCTCTATGATCTGCTGTGCCACCTTCAACATCTCTACAACACCGATCATCAGAACAAGTGAAGTTGTCTTGATCATACGGGTGATGAGATTGATGGAAAGCGGGATCAGCCGCCGTACTGTCTGCGGTATGATAATGTAGATGTAAGTCTGTACCTTTGTGAGCCCAAGTGCCTCCGCACTTTCATACTGGTGCTTCGGAATACTGATCAGGGCACCTCGCACCAGATCTGCCATTTCCGCAGTACCCCAGAGGGTAAATACGATCACGGAAGCAGCTTCACCGGACAGGTTCCAGCCCATTGCTCTTGTTGTACCGAAGTAAACGATAAACAGCAGTACAAGCTGTGGCATGATACGGATGATCTCCAGATAAATACGGCAGATCGCTCTGACTATCTTATTTTTCATCGTCATGAATGCACCGACCAGAATACCGAGTGGCATGCTGATCACGATCGAGATCAGACTGATCCTTGCAGCCACCCAGAGGCCTCCCAGAAGGCGCAGCATATTGGTGCCTTTAATAATACATCAATCCCCAAATCCGGCATAACGCACCCTCCTCTCTAACAGAGTACCCAGAATCGATACCGGAAGCAGAATGATCAGATAAAAGACTACCAGTAAAAACAAACTCTCCGTTGTTTTGTAATAAAGACCGATCAGATCCTTTGCGGTAAACATCAGATCCATCAGGCTGATCGCGCTGAACACGCTCGTTTCTTTCAGTAAAAAGATCACATTTGCCACAAATGCAGGCACGCTGACGGAAATTGCCTGTGGCAGGATCACATATTGAAATGTCTGTCGATGGTTCATGCCAAGGCTGATCGCCGACTCCTTCTGGATCGGCTCGATCGATTCCAGCCCGCTCCGGAAAGCCTCTGCCATATAGCTGCCACCCAGAAATGCCAGACCGATCACACCACATACATCGGGCGTCAGTCTGATCCCGATCTTCGGAAAACCATAATAAATAAAGAATAACTGTACCAGAAGCGGTGTATTTCTGCTGATCTCCACATAGACTGCCACAATCTGTCTTGCGACCGGTACTTTATAATATTGAATTGCTGCGCAGAGCAGCCCCACCAAAATAGCGAAAGCGATTCCAATGAGTCCTATTTTCACGGTCAATACCGCCGCCCGTTCATACAACGGTAAGTATTTACCGATAAACTCCCAATTCATGAAACGCGTTCTCCTTTCAATAAAATCTCCGGCAAATGCCCTAATGCATCTGCCGGAGTTTATTCTACATTTTCTTTTCTGTCGTAAAGTTATTGTTATTCTGCATCTGTTACGCCGCCTTCTACGACTAAGCTTTCTTCATATTCAGATCCGTAAGTATCTGTCAGAGTTGCTTCGTAGTCAGCATGGAAGAAGTTCTCTTCGCCAAGGCTCTTGATCTCTTCGTTGATCCAGTCAAGCAGTGTTGTGTTACCCTTTGTCACTGCAGGAGCGATCGTATCTGCACTTCCGAGGACGGGATACCTACTGTATAACCGTCATTCTGCAGAGAAAATGCGATAACTTCTGTATTGTCGTTAGCCCATGCAACAGATGTTCCGTTTTCAAATGCTTCTTTTGCAGTCGCATAAGAATCGAACTTCTGCAGCGGAATATCCGGATAATTTTCGATCAGATACGTTTCTGCTGTTGTACCGGAGATAACGATGATGGAATCATCCGGATTCCAGTTATCAAGACTTTCGATCACGTTGTCATTTCTGGAAACAACACCAAGTGCTACATTCATATAAGGAAGCGCGAAGTCAACTTCTTCTTTTTCTTTCATCTGTGACTGTGAAGTTTGCCAGGATGATATCTACCTTACCGGTCTGCAGATATTCGATTCTGTTAGCAGCTTCTGTAGATACAAAATTCACTTTTACGCCAAGATCTTCACCGATCCTGTTTGCGAAGTATATATCGTAGCCCTGATATTCACCGTTTTCGTCTACATAACCAAATGGGTTTTTGTCTGAGAATACGCCGATATTGATCGTACCGCTTTCCTTGATCTCATCAAGTGTACGATATACTTCATTTCCCTTTGCAGCGTCTGCAGTACTGTCTGCCGCATCTGTAGTTTCTGTTGCAGATGCATCTGCTGCTGTTTCTTCTTTGCTTCCGCAGCCTGTTAAAATACCTGCGCTGAGCGCAACTGCGAGTCCAAGTGATAAAAGCTTCTTCCAATTTTTCATATTTTTTCTCCTCTTCTTCTTTGTAAGCAATATTTACTGCGATTTAGTACAAAACTATCACACGAGTACGCATCCTTGCGGAGCATTTTTATCATAAGACAGCCCGGAGGCTTTTCTCCGGGCTGTTGGCTTCATACTTTAAATCGTATCACAAGGCGCATCGATCAAAGCGCCCGGTCAATCCAAAACCCGGCATGTCATGCAGCAACAACACATGTATGAACTTGTATAACTGACTGTATTTTTCATTGTCTGCGCCTCCTTTGCTTAACTTGTTTTGGATTATATCCTCTTTTTCCTACTATGTCAATAGGGTCTGTGTAATTTATTTTCCAGTTCTTCCTATCATGTCAGGAGCAGATGTCAAAAAACGATATGCGAACTATCCGTATGACATCCTTTGCCACCTATATCATTATATGCAGAAAAACCATGACTGACACACTTGATACATAACACTATAAAAAGTGAGGATATCTGTACCGGACATCCTCACTTTCATACTTTCCTTCTATCATAAGAAGCTCTTTATTTTGCCTCTTCCGCTGCATCTTCCTCTGCTGCGTCTTCGTCATCTTCTGAAGAACGTGCCACAATGACGTTCAGAACAGGTGTATCCAGATGTGTGGTGATATCAATATTTCCATTCTTTGCGATCGCAAGATCAGAAACCTTTAAGGTATCTCTCTACATGAAGCTCGCTGCAGTCGATCTCAACCTTTTCAACCAGATCCTTTGGAAGTGCTTTGTAAGCAACTTCTGTTAAAAGCTCCTCTACAATACCGCCGATGACTTTCTCCTTGTTGTGCAGAATGATCTCTGCTACGGAATGTACCTTTTCATTGCTGACAAGTGCCTGAAAATCGATCTCCATCAGCATGTTCTTTGCAGGGTCATAATCCATTTCCTTGATCAGTACGTCATAGCTCTGACCATCCAAATCCAGCATGACCTGACTGCCCTTCATGCACTCACGCTGCATTCTCTCGGCTTCTTTTCTTTCAATCTTTAAAAGAACAGAGCCTTCGATTTCTTTCCCGAAAAGATTACCTGTTACATAACCTTCTCTTCTCAGCTTTTTTGCCTTTGTTTCCATGTCTCTTCTTTGCACTTTAAAAGTATTCATTTGTCTTTTCCTCCATTCATACAAATTGATAACATAGGGATGTTTGCGGAATGTCATATACAAGATGGCGTTTCGTTTCTCTTGTTCCACCACTGTTATAGTCCTATTTTTTCAAAAATGCAAGAGGAAATTTACGCTTCTTTTTTCACTGTAAATAATTTCTTCAGACAGCTCAGTGCAACCATGACACCAAGTACCATCAGAAGGATCGCAACGATGAACTGCAGACCGTCTACCAGGAAGGTTGCCTGTCCTGCTGCCATGTTTTTGATCAGTGCGATCGTCTTCTGGACAAGTGCGGTAAAGGTAACTGCCAGCATCGTGAACATCGGGATATATAATGTCCAGCCTGTTCTGCCCGTTGTCTTTAAGAAGACGGCAAGTGCGATCAGTACGAGTGCAGCCAAAAGCTGGTTTGCAGAACCAAACAGAGGCCATACATTGTTATAACCGCCAAGTGTCAGCAGATAGCCAAAGAATAAGGTAATTACTGTCGCAAAATATTTGTTGGTCAGAAGCTTCTGCCAGCCCGGCATTTTGGCAGGATCTGTTGTATCACCGTAAAACAGCTCCTGGAAGGACATACGCCCGATTCTTGCTACGGAATCAAGTGATGTCAGGGCAAGTGCGGAAACACATTGTCATAAATACGGTTGCCAGCTGTACCGGAAGCCCCATCTTTTCCAAAAAGCCTGCAACACCGCTTGAGAAGATCGCAAACGGTGTACCGTCCGGCTTTGTTCCGTTGACAGCAACTGCACCGACAACAACGAGTGAAATGATACCAAGCAGAGATTCTACTACCATGGCACCGTAGCCTACCATCGGCATATCCTTTTCATTGCTGATGGTCTTGGAGGAAGTACCGGAGGATACCAGAGAGTGGAATCCGGAAACCGCGCCACAGGCGATCGTGACAAATAAGGTCGGGAACAAATAGTTTCCACCGACGTTAAATCCATTAAATGCATTCAGCTGCATGCTCGGATGTGCAACAAGTACACCTAATACCGCACCGGCGATCATACCAAGCAGCATAAATGTCGTCATATAATCTCTTGGCTGCATCAGGAGCCACATCGGCATAACGGATGCTAAAAAACAGGTAAGCCATAACAATATAGATCCATGCGGATTTTGTGGCATAGATCGGAAGATACATACCAACCGCAAACATCACAACCAAAAGTGCGATCGCAACAACTGCACGAACCCATTCTTTCATCGTTCCGACCTTTTTCTGGATCAGACCGAAGATCACAGCCACTACAATGAACAGCATGGAAATGGAAGCTGCTGCTGCATTTGCATAAGCAGTATCCGCTGCCATATCCGCAACACCCTTTGCTACAAAGGTACCTGCTACCATATCGGTAAAGGCTGCAATTACAAGTAAGGTAAATAACCAGCAGAATAACATAAACAGTTTTCTACCTGTTTTTCCGATGTATTTTTCAATGATCATACCCATTGACTTGCCTTCGTTCTTGACAGAAGCGTATAACGCACCGAAATCCTGTACAGCACCGAAGAACAGTCCGCCGATCACAAGCCACAGAAGCACCGGAACCCATCCGAATACGGATGCTAAGATCGGGCCCGTTACAGGTCCTGCTCCCGCGATGGAAGAAAACTGATGGGAAAATACCGTAAACTTGGAAGACGGTACATAATCCTGTCCATCCTCATGCGTATAAGCCGGTGTTTTCGCATCCGGGTCAATGCCCCACTTCTTTGCAAGCCAGCGTCCATACAAAAGATACCCGGCTGCAAGTACCACAATACCGATCAAAACAATTACTAATCCATTCATACTTTTCGCCCTCTGGCGATTCCCTTCTTTCTATATCAATTTTTATACGAGCTAGCCTAGCACTCTGTTTTTTTATTGTCAATGTTATGGCATATAGCGGTTTTCTATCTTTTCCATAACTACAAGTTATGAAATTCTGTGAAAGTGCACAGGCACGGCAATTTTCACGCCCCAGTGATCTGTTCCGTGCCTATGGCATCTTTTTTCCTTTACCGGTTCTTAACCGGTTTGTCAGACCGATCCCCATAAAATTTTCGTAAAAAGCCTGCGATTTCCAATGATATAAATTGCGGTGATCTGGCATATTTGCTATACTGAAATCATACACATGCTGTGAGGTTTTCCGCCGGATAGGCGGATACAATAACAAAAGTGAGGAATTCTTATGATAACAAAGTGCAAGTTTTGCGGAGGCGCCTTAAAATACGATGCAGACATCCGGCGTATGGTCTGTGAATATTGCTCCAGTATGTTTGATGTGGAAGATACGGAAGAAGAAAAAAGAATACGAAAAAATGCAGGCAATGTCCTCCGGGAAGAATCCCGATGGCGCAATCGGGCGGGCTGTTTTTACGCCGGAAAAGGGGACAATGGATATGTCGCTCTATCACTGTAGCAGCTGCAGTGGTGAGCTTTTTACCTGAATCAGACCGAGGTTGCCAGCTACTGTCCGTACTGCGGGCAGCCAACGATCGTATTTGAACGGATCGCCAAGACACGGAAGCCTGATTACATCATTCCTTTTAAAATTACCAAGGAATATGCAGTCGCCAATATCCGCGAGAAATTTTTCAAAGGACATTTTATCCCGAAGGAATTGAAGTATTTTAAAGCTGAGCTTCTGCGCGGCATTTATGTTCCGTATTATCTGTATGACATGCTCTATAAAGACAGGCAGATCATCCGCGCAAAATTTGAAGAAAAAAACAGCAAAGGAGAAAAATCCTCTGTTACTTATGATTTCTACCGGGAAGCGGTTGCTTCTTTTCAGGAAATACCGGTAGACGCTTCCAAAAAAATACCAAATGAGATCACGGAAAAGCTGGAACCGTTTTACACTGCCGATCTGATCGATTTTCAGGCAGGCTATCTTTCCGGCTTCTACGCAGACCTGCAGGATGACAGTGATTACACCCTGCGCAATATAGCGAGAAGACGTGCCAGGGATCGTTTTAACAAACTTCTGTATGATGATCTCATGGCAAAAGAATGTCAGACACTGAAAAGTAATCCTACCTGTTCTTTTGAAAAAGAAACCTATGCACTTCTGCCTGTCTGGTTTATGGTATTTACCTATGAAGGTGATTCCTATACGATCCTGGTAAACGGGCAGACCGGTAAGGTAGTCGGCGGAGTTCCATCCGATAAAAAAATAAAATTGCATTGTGGTTTTCCCCTGATCACACTGCTTGTTTCCGTACCGGCTTACCATATTCTGCAGCTTGTCTTTGATCCTGTCCTGTTCCAAAGCAGCGATAGTATCTTATCTGCCATGTGGGTTCCTTTGGTACTGATCTCCGCCGCCTTTACCGCGGGGCTGAAAAATTACAGAAGTGTGAGAAAGAGCCAGGCGCTGACCCGCGCAGAAACGATCAAAACACTTGTCGGGAAAAGGGAGGGACGAAAGAAATGATACTTTATTTATTAGTGGCTGTGAGCCTTGGCGCAAGTGTTGCATTTGCCATTGTAACGGATTTCTGGAAGGATTCCAATGAGATTGGTTCCTCCGATGGAAACGATGTTTACTTTTCCAATCAATTTACGGTTACGGACGGAAAGAACCGTATCCGCATAAAAGATTATGAGGACAGGTTTTGATCCTGTCCTCTTTTGCTAAAATCTGTTTCTCATTAAAATGTCATATTTACAGCTTCAGGCAAATCTGCAGCACTTCCTTCTCTGTTATCTGATCCAGCTGCTCTGTCACCGTATCAAAGATCTGTGCCTTGACGCAGTCTGTCAGCCATGTATGGCTGCCATCCGGCGCCGGACAGATCGCCGCAAAGATCTGCTCTGCCACATTTCTGCTTTTCTCTTTATCCAGATAAAATACCTCTCTGAATGTATCAAGCAGCGCAGGATGCTCTGACAGATATGCTTCTGTCTTTTCCTCTACCGCCCACATTTCATAAGTGTATTCCATGTTTTCTTCCGGTTCATATTCCGCATAGCGGTCTGCATCCTCTTCTTTGACACCAAACAGCTGCTCTGCCTGCCATTCCTCCGGAGCTTCCGAATCCAGACAGGACAGATCCATATCCAGTACAAGGCTTAAAAAACGGCGGACAGATCTTATCAAGCTTGTCAAACTGCTCCTCTGCCGCAAATACAGCCAGATTTGTTGTCTGAACGAGCGCATATCTGCTAAATGCCTTATCTGCTTTTTCATCCTTCTTATAATACTTGCAGATCTTCCGGAATAATTTTGTATATGCCTTCAGCTGCTTACGCACCTTTTTCTGCTCCGCCCGGGCCGGATAAGTCTCATATGCCAGAAGTTCTCCGAGTGTCACAGACAGCTCCTGTTTTTCCACGAGTGCTTCCTGTCTGCGGATCATCAGCTGCCATACCAGAAACGGCTTCAGGACAGACAGCATTTCGTCTGCATCGATCTGTGCAAGGAAGCTGCGCAGATGCACTTCTAAAAGGCTGCTGTTGCAGTCCTCCATGCCAAGGATATTACGAAAGAGCGCGGAAAGCTGTTCCACCTCTGTACTCTGCCCGGCGGTTTCCGTTTTACAGGTTCCGTCACATGCTCTGTCTGCTGCACTTATCCCAGTCATTTTGAAGGTAACGTTTGTCCGGTCTTTGTAATCTGAAAATGCATCTTCAAACTGCTCCTGCTGCCTGTATAATGCATCCAGTGCTGCATAACGGTTCAGCAGTTCTTCGTATTCTTCTGCCACTTCATAATTGCTATAATCATGAAAATTTGTGCAAAGCAGCTCCAGATCTGCCAGTGTCTGAAAAAACAGATCTTTTATTTTATCATCATCCGGATTTTCTGATAATTTCTGTATAAGTGCATGCAATGCTGCTGCCTTGTTTTGCAGCCCAATACCCGCTTCCTTACAACTTGATGTATACAGGATTTTAAACACATCAAAGTCCTGTTCTGTACTGATCTCTTGTTTTTTCCCCATCTTATTTCTCCTTTTTGTAAACTTGGAGCGTTTTTTATGTAACAGGAACGAAGTTTCCTATTGCATAAAAAAGCTTCTCTTACACGATAGCATATCATTTTCTGTAAGAGAAGCCCTTTTCCTATTTGTTTACCGAAATTTTACCGTTTGCATGGCGCTGAATAGTCATTAGTTTTGCCGGCAGATCTGTCCTTTGGTAAGCACCGGGTAACGATACAGGCTGTCTGTATCCAGATCTTCCTTGTGCATATCTACCGCGGAGATCTGATGGTTATCGTAGGTAGTGTAATAGTAGATGCCTTTTGTTGCATTGCAGCAGCTTGTATAGATCGTGATCTCATATTTTCCTTCTGCGACTTCGCAGCAGCCTCTCTGCTGATCGACGCTGCCCAGAATATGGAAGAACTGGCTGACGCTTTCCTCTTCGCTATCGCCTGAAATTGCATGCAGCTTTGTAAATGCCACCTTTGCAAAACGGGAAGTAGAAGACAGATCGCCCGGAAGCCCGATCGCGCCCATGCCACGGCTGTACGGCGTAAGCGCAAGCTCACCCGAAAATGTATTTTCCGGCTGACGCGGCGAAAGTCCCATATATTGATTCAGTAAGAACATCTGCTGCGGGAACGGCGGGTTATTGGTCAGTACCCCTGCAGGATTGTCATAGATATGCAGACCATCCGCCGTACATTCCACCGTAACCGCTTCGTTTGCATCTGCGATCAGCCAGTGGAGCTGCGCGCTCGGAAGCTGCTCCGAAAACGGCGTTCCGACCAGATTCATTTTCGAAAGCAGGCTGCGCACCGCCTGCACGCTGTCACACTGTGACAGGATCCATATGGCAGAAATTCATACTGTGCCACATTTTCCCTGCCTTCTTCCACTTCCTGATATACCGCATTTCCGACAAAATTCAGGCCTGCCATGCCAACGCCCTTTTCGTTGATCGCATCGTAATAAAGCGGATAGCCGCCTGCCACATGTGCAATACCTAAAATCGCGTAATGTGTCTCTCTTTTTCCCATATACCGGAAAGAGATTGGAAACTTCCGCGGCATTAGCACGATCTCATCTCCATAGGAAAATTCATAATCCAGTGTACGTCCGAAATAAAAATCTTTTGTCTGATAAGTTGCTGCTGTGCACATACCTGCATCCTTCTTTCTATTATTTTTAATTCATTCATTACCATGTAAATCCGAAGTAACAAAATCACATTCTCAGTAAAGCAAATAGCAATGGCATCGTCAAGATCGACAATACCATTGTCAGGGTAACTCCCTTCGACGCCGTCATATATTCTCCGCCACATTCCTGCGCCATCATGGAAACCATTGTCCCGGACGGCGTTGCCAGCATCACAAAGCAGACCGCCTGCACCGTAGATCAGTGCCTGTGCTCCGTAAACGGCAGAGGCCATCGGAAATCCCATAAATCCGATATTGCCGAATACGATCAGGCATTTGTATACGCCCGCTTCCTTTTTCTATTGCATTTCCGATGCTGCTGGATATGACAAGGGCAGGATTCGCAATATTGACAAGCAGCCAGTTGATCGCACTGCATGCCTTTTCTTCCATGATACCCTTTTTTGCCATGCCATATCCGGTACCATCATAAATAAAAAAGATCAATAACTGTTTCAGTAAAACCATGTTACCCTCTATCTTGCTTTTCCGTCTACGATCCTGTAGTACGCCTGGGATGTTACGCGGAAAACAATGTAATAAATTGCGGAAAAGAGAAGGAAGGTGATACCCATACAGATCACATACAATCTGACATTGGTCAGATTCAGCAGCGCCAGAAGTCTTCTGACGATTGGAAACGCTGCCAGTTCATGGATCGCTGCTACAACAAGCGGGAGAAAAAATACGATCCTGATCTGGGAAGTAATCGACTCTTTTTTACCTCTTCGCTGCTCATTCCCACTTTTTCCATAATAACATACCTTTCCTTATCCTCATAGCCTTCCGAAATCTGTTTGTAGAAAATGAGCATCACTGTCACGATCAGAAACATGATTCCCAGAAAGGCACCCAGGAAAAACAGTCCGCCATACAGCGCATAGACCTCTGTTTCATTCCATGCCCTGCTTTCTGCATACAGATCGATCCTATTTTCCTCACCTGCGGATGCTTTGATCCTCTCAAGCTGGGAATCCACTGTCTGGTAACAGGCAATCTTTTTCTCCTTTGCTGCCATCATAATCAAAGCCGATCACGCCATTGACATCAATTGGTCCGTCTCCATATGTGCTGTAAACACTTTTGATCGTTTCCTCACTGTCAAACATCACATAATAACAGCCTTTCAGCATGTTGATCTTATGCATATCATCATCGTTCTGATAAAGTTCTGATGATTCCACCGAGAAAGCATTTCCCCAGAGACTGACCGTATCTGCCGTATAAGCTGTCGGTCCACCATAGATCCGCACACTGCCTGACTTTACCGGCTGCACAGCTTCTGCCTGCAAACTGTCATCCATCTGCAGCAGATCTTCTCTTGTCACAAGATATAAGACTGTCTGGTTTCCGTTGTACTCCTTCTGCGTTACTGCTGAAAATTCTGTCCCATCATTCGTTGTAAATGCCGGAATCTTTTCATAAATACAGCTTTTTGTAATTGTCCTGCCCTGTTTTTCCAATTCCTGTCTGATTTCCTGTGCGATGCCTTCCTTGCTCATGCCCGGTGTCCCATAGTTTAAATAAACACAAAGCTCCTGCGGATAACGGGTATACAGTTCATCATCGACACCTGCATACAGGCTGACTGTGATCGATACCATGACAAGCACCATCGTAGCAAGCACACAGATACTGGCAAGTCCCGCCGCATTTTTGCTTCATACGATACAAAAGACCGGAAACCGCACTGAAATGCTTCTTATTATAGTAAAAAGTTTATCCCTGCGCAGCAGCTTCAGCAGTGCAATGCTGCCCGCCGTAAACAGAAAATACGTGCCGACAATGACCAGAATGACCGCTACAAAAAACAGCGTCAGCACCTTCAGCGGATTTTCTGTCGTAAAAGAAATATAGTAAGCGATTCCGATGCAGACTAAGCCAAGCACGGTCATCACGATCTTGGTTTTCGGCTCCTTTTCTCCGACATTGCTGCCATGCAGAAGTGCAACCGGATTGGAAAGCCTGATCTGCAGAAGATTATAACCAAATATCAGCAAATACAGGATACAAAAGTAAGGAATCGCATAGGTGATGCCTGCCTTTGTCACGACAAATATCACATTTTCTTCCACATCCAAAAAAGCCGGTACAGCATCATCAGGATCAGCTTGGAAGAACCGATCCCCACGAGCAGACCGCCTGCAATGGCAAGTACCGCAACATAGACAGTTTCGATGAAAAGTACTCTTGCGATATGGCGTTTTTCCATTCCCAGGATATTATAAACGCCGATCTCTCTTCCGCCGCTTGATGATAAAGCTGTTTGTGTAAAAAAGAAAAATCAGTGAAAAAAAAGCGATGATATAAACGCCCATTCCCATGATCGTCTTGATATAATAGCCGCCCCGCATCTGATCCAGCCCCGGATTGTTATTCAGAAACACCATCAGATAAAACAGGGCAACTGTCATCACACCAGCCAGAATATAAGGTATATACAACGGCTTATTGTTTTTCAGATTGGTTCTTGCCAGTCTTCCGTATAATTTATTCATGCTGCTCACCACCTGCCTGTAATACTGTCAGCGTATCTAGCGATCCTCGCATAGAGCTGTTCATTGGTCATGTTGCCTCTGTAAAGCTGATGGAACACCTCGCCGTCCTTGATGAACAGAACCCGTCCCGCATGGCTTGCAGCTTTCGTGCTGTGGGTTACCATTAAAATCGTCTGTCCTTCCCGATTGATCTGACCGAACAGATTTAACAGACTGTCTGTTGCTTTGGAGTCCAGTGCGCCGGTCGGCTCATCTGCCAGGATCAGCTCCGGTCTTGTAATAAGGGCTCTTGCCACTGCCACACGCTGCTTCTGTCCGCCCGATACTTCATACGGAAACTTATCCAGAAGCTGGCTGATACCAAGCTTCTTTGCAAGAGGCTCCAGCCGCGCCTCCATTTCCGCATACTTTGTATCCGAAAGGACAAGCGGCAGATAAATATTGTCGCGGAGGTTAAAATTGTCAAGCAGATTAAAATCCTGAAACACAAATCCAAGATGCTTCCGTCTGAATGCAGCGATCTCCTTTTCCCGGACGGATTGCAGTTTTTTTCCGTTCAGGATCACTTCGCCGTCTGTCGGCTGATCCAGTGCTGCCAGAATATTGAGCAGCGTTGTCTTGCCAGAATCGGATTCTCCCATGATCGCAACATACTCTCCTTCTTCTACGGAAAAGCTGATATTGGAAAGTGCCTGTACCTGACTGGCTCCAAATCTGGTCGTGTAAATTTTCTTTAAGTTACTGACTTCTAATATAGACATATGATTCCTTCCTTTCCTGTCTTTCACTTTCCATCAGCATAACAAAAGGCCGAAATGCCAGCCATCGATTCAGCTTACATTTCAGCCTGATTTCTTACATTTTTGTAAGGCAGAAGCTGTCAGTCCCGTATATCTATCTTTTGTAGAGAAAAGCCGATCCATACCTGCGTGCCTTTACCCCTCGGATGTGATCCTGATCGTATGCCCCAGCTTCGTTAGCACCTGCTTACACAAATACAGTCCGATCCCGGTGGAATGTTTATCCGTATGTCCGTTAAATCCCGTGTACCCCTGTTCAAAAACACGCGGGATATCTTCCTGCCTGATCCCAATCCCCTGATCTTCTATGCAGAGAAATGCCTCTGTTTCATTTTTGCCCTGTCTGTATCGTGATGACGCCCTCCTGCATATATTTGACCGCATTGAGAGAAGCTGCTCTACCACAAAAAGAGAGCCATTTTTCATCACTGGTTACGACCAGATCACAACCCTCGTACTGTATACCGATCTTTTTTGCGGATCATCATTTTCGCATATTTGTGAATGCTGTCTCTGATGATCCCATCCAGTGCAATGGAGTGCAGGACATAATCATGGCTGTCCTTCCTCTGGTACTGCAGTGCCATACTGACATACTGCTCGATCCTGAAAAGCTGCTCCTCTATTTCTTCCTGCTCCTTATATCTTTCCGGCGCTTCTTCCCTCTGCGTCTGCAATAAAGCTGCATAGCAGCGATCGGTGTTTTGATCTGATGCACCCATCTGGCATAGTATTCCCGCTGCTCCTGTTTCTCACGCCCCGCTCTGCGCATCGCTTCCGCACGTTCTTCATTTGCGCGGGAAAACAGCTCGGTATAAAGCTCCTCCAAAAGCCCTTCCGCCTCCGGAAGCTGCATATTGTTTTCCAGCGGGCAGGAAAGAAACTGACGAAGCCTTTGTACTTTCTTTTGATAAGTTATCCACATCACAAGGAAAATGACAAGGAAAATACCCACATCTATGCAGGTGCTGTATACCAGATCCGCCTTTGGCACACGCATTAAATACAGGTAAAAAAGATGACTGGCGGTCATCCCTGTAAAGAGTCCCAGCCAGCCTTTATTTCGTCTGATAAATCCTTTTCCATACTTTCATCCGATCTGATACCCGATTCCTTTCTTTGTCAGGATACTGTCCTCAAGACCTATGGAAGTCAGCTTTTTACGCAGTCTGTTCACATTGACGGAAAGCGTATTCTCATCCACATACATATCACTTTCCCAGAGCCTTGTCATAAGCGTTTCACGTGTCACAACCTGCGTTTTGTTTTCTATAAGGGTCTGCAGGATCTTCAGCTCGTTCTTTGTCAGCTCCACCTTCTGCTCCTGATACAGAAGCGTCGCATCTGACAGATTCAGCAGCATTCCCTTGTGCTCCAGCATACTGCTGCTTCCCGCAAAATCATAGCTTCTGCGCAGTAGCGCCTGCACCTTGGCGGTCAGTACCTCCAGGTCGAATGGCTTCGGAATAAAATCATCTGCGCCCATATTCATTGCCATCACGATGTTCATATTGTCCGATACGGATGACAGAAAGATGATCGGAACCTTTGACACCTGCCTGATCTGTGTACACCAGTGATAGCCGTTGTAAAAGGGCAGTCTGATGTCCAGAAGCACAAGCTGCGGATCGCAGGCAGCAAATTCACCCAGCACATTGCCAAAATCCTGTACAGTGCTGACCTCATATTCCCACTTCTCCAGATGCTTTTTTGATCAAACGGGCAATCGTTTCGTCATCTTCCACTAAAAAAAATCCGATACATCTTATAATGCTTTCTTAATTGCTGCAAGCAGCTCATCATAGGTTTCAAAAGCAGGCAGATCCGGGTTGTCCTTCTTGATCTGATCTGTACTCTTGAATAAGAAGCCTGCCTTTGCTGGCACGGATCATGCCAAGATCGTTGTGGCTGTCGCCGCTTGCGATCGTCTCATAGCCGATTGACTGCAATGCTTTAACTGTTGTCAGCTTGGAATTCTCAATACGCATCTTAAAGCCTGTGATCTCTCCGTCCTCTGCTACTTCGAGTGTGTTGCAGAAGATCGTCGGATAGCCCAGCTTCTTCATCAAAGGACCTGCAAACTGTGTAAACGTATCACTGATGATGATCACCTGTGTCATGCTTCGCAGTTCATCTAGAAACTCTTTTGCCCCCGGCATCGGATCGATCTTTGCGATCGTTTCCTGAATCTCCTTTTCAGCCAAGACCATGCTCTTTTAAAATGCCAAGTCTCCAGTTCATCAGTTTATCGTAATCCGGTTTCGTCCCTCGTTGTACGGGTCAGCTCCGGGATACCGCTTTCCTTTGCAAATGCAATCCAGATCTCCGGTACTAAAACGCCCTCCAGATCCAGACATACGATATTCATACTCATTCTTTTGTCCTCCCTATGATTCATAGCTGTTTTTACAGCATTTTTTACCCTCAAAAAAGCAGGATACGGGAGTCGAACCCGCCTATCCAGCTTGGGAAGCTGGCGCCCTACCGATAGACTAATCCTGCATACGGTTTATTTTACCACTACTATAGGAAAGATAGCAAGGACATATTTCTTTTCGTATGTTTCTTGTAATTTCTTTTGGTTTCTGCTATGCTGAAGTTGACTTTATGTTGATATAAAAAGGTATGGCAGAATCGAGGATTTATTCTATGTATACAATCGGACAAGTATCTGAAATGTTTCAATTACCGGTTTCCACACTACGGTATTATGATAAAGAGGGATTATTTCCACATATGACGAGAGTCTCCGGAATCCGCAAATTTTCCGACACAGAGATTGAATGTCTGCGTATGATCGAATGTCTGAAAAAAACAGGCATGGAGATCAAAGAGATCAAACAATTTATGACGTGGTGTGCCGAGGGGCCTTCCACTTATGCCCAGCGCAAAGAGCTGTTTGAAAACCGCCGGGAATCGCTGGAGCATGATATGCTGGAGCTTCAGAAAAATATGGCAATGATCCAGTTTAAATGCTGGTATTACGAGCAGGCAATGAAGGATGGCAACGAAGATAAGATCCATCAGATGCTGCCCGATCATTTACCTGCCGATATTCAAAAGCTGTACGACCTTGCACACAGCTAAAGTCCAGAGTATGAGATTACTCTTCTTTCAGATCCTGCACCAGCTCGTACATTGCCTCTGCGGAATTGAAGTTATCCGGAATGATCTCATCGCTTGGGATCCATACTCCGTATACCTCAGAGATCTCGGAAATGATTGAGATAATATCCAGTGACTCTAACAGCCCGTCATCTACAAGCGCTGTTTCATGTTCAAAATCAATGTCCGGTTTTACGCCCTTGAGCATTTTGATAAAATCTTCCATTTGTGTTTCCTCACTTTCTTTTTATTTTAAACGATGCTTCTTCTATATACTGTTCATCCATTTCTTTTGCCTCTTGAATTATTTTTCAAAAAGCATTAGAACTGATCCAGCATTTTCCGAACTTCTTTTCTCAGTATAGTGCCTTTAAAGGTTTTGGGCAATACCGTAACCTCATAAATCTGTTTGGGCAGCTTATAGGCTTCCAGTCTGGCGGACAAATACTCCATCAATTCCTGTTCTTCGTAGTTCTCGCCCGGAATGACAAGCATGACCGGTACTTCTCCCGTGATCGGATCCGGCTTTGCGCTGTATGCGCAGTCTGTGATCCCCGTATAGCCTCTCGCACAGTCTTCCACCTCTGCAGGTGAGATCTTACTGCCTCCGTAATTGATGATATCGTCCATACGTCCGACCAGAATACATCTGCCTTCCGCATCCAGATAAGCCAGATCTTTTGTTCTGACATAGCCGTTATCCAGCGTTTCCTTTGTCATTTCCGGATCATTGTAATAGCCTTCCATGACAATATCCCCACCCCAGGATAAGAGAGCGGGTTTCTCTTCACTCACATCTTCCGGCTTTACTGTATTCCCGTTTTCATCCGTAAAAGCGGATCACGGAATTGACGGTCGGTCTTCCGATACAGCCCGGCTTGTCATCCGAACTGTTAAAATCCAGAATGCAGGAGCAGCCTGCCTCGGAAGCGCCGTAAAAAATTGTATAATCTTGTATTTGGCATCAGTGAGAGCAGATGCTGTTTATCCGCTTCTACAAGTGGCGCGGAACCGATCTGGATATAATCCAGCCGGCTTTCATAGTCTGCGATCCTGTCACCGGACAGCTTGAAGATCATACCAAGCGAAGCCGGGGAAAGTGCCATGGAGCTTGCCTGATATTTTTCCATCAGCTTCCAAAGGGTTCCGACAAATACCATACCATCCATCAGGCAGACTGTTCCGCCGTTTACCATATCGGACTGATATCTTCTGAGCCCGTATGCATGATTTAGCGGCATCGGAATGATCTCTACATTGTGTGGCCGCATATGTGTTCCGCCGATGACATTTTCCGCAACCGCCACATCATTGATATGTCTGACTACAACGCCCTTTGATCTTCCGGTTGTACCGGTTGTAAATAAGATCATAGAACGGCTCTGCGCTTTTGGCAGTCCGCAATCTGCCGGCTCCGCCTCTGCCATCTGCTTTTCCAACTCTTTGGCAGAGAAAAAACGCATCCCTTCCGCTTCAGCATCAGAGATGAGTGTTTTTGCTTCTACCTGTGCTCCGATTTCTGTCATGCGCTCAGGCATGGTTGCTTTTTCCACCGGAATAGGAAGTGCTCCCATATACTGCAGTGCTGTAAAAGATCGTCAGATAATTGATGTTCTGGGTACATTTCAAAATGACATGCTCGTCCTTCTGAATCCCCGCAGACATCAGGACTGCTGCCATTTTCCGGATATTCATGAAATATTGTTCATAGGTAACTGTTTTACGCAGCTCGCATACTGCCAGTGTATCAGGCTGCGTTTTTGCATATTCTTTGATATAGGCAAGTACACTGTCTTTTCTCATGTGCTTTCCCCTTTCGTTTTTCTTCCTTTTGGCTTTGATTTCGCTTTTCTTTCTGCCGATCTTGTTTTTTCATACATCCCTGCGCAGCATTCCGCAGCATCTCATAAAACGTATGGCCGATCAGAGCGCAAACCAACCGTTCTGCAGTAAAAACCATGCGCTGACACTCATCAGAGCGATCACGATCAGGGTCAGGAGCAATCCCTTTTTAAACATATAAGAAGGTTTCAGTCCATAACCGACCGGAACACTTCGTACAGAAGTCGGCATTATATAAGATAAGTTTACACCAATTGTGGCAACAAACACATAAGGGATCGGATCGACACCGATTCCGTTCATAACGGAGATTACGATCGGAATTGCCACTGCTGCTGTCGCCGTATTCGAAGTCACGTCGGAAAGTATGATCGTAACCGTGATGATCACAAGCACTGTCACAAAGCCGCCTGTCAGTCCCATTTGGGAGACATAATTGCCGATACAGACATCTGCACCTGTCTTTGTCAGAAGTGTTCCGACTGCCAGTCCACCGGCGAAGATATACATAAGCGACCAGTACACCTTACCCTGTACCGGTTTCCACCGCAGGATCGGTTCTCCCTTGCTGTCCTTGAGCAGGAAAGAAAGCACTGCTGCAATAATAAAGACATAGGCAGGTTTTAATCCCGGCAAGACAGAAGCATACAGATTTCTGGTAAATGCAAGCACAGTTGCGATCACAAAAATCGTCAGACAGACAATCTCTTCCTTGCTCATCTTTCCCATCTCTTTGCGCACTTTCACGAAATATTCCTTACTTCCTTCCAGTCCTTCATGCTTTGGCTTGATCCAGATCAGATACAGACAGTTGGATATGATCAGCACAAGCATGATCGGTGCAAACTTGATGACCCAGTCCATGTACATATATTCCTGTCCGGTCAGCTCCTGGATGTAGTTTACCACAACCAGATTCATGGCGCCGCCAAGTGGAGAAGCAAGTCCACCGATACCCGCTCCCCCAGGCGATCGACATCAGAATGATCGATGCAGGTTCGCTTTCGGATACCTTTTCGATTCCCAGATAACGCAGCATGGAAACAGCGATCGGTGTGATCGTTGCTGTCACAACTGCATTTGGCAGGATCGTGGAAAGTGCTGTGGAAAGCAGAAACCAGAACAGGATCTGTGTAGTCAGTGAGGTTCCTACAATACTCAGGAATGCACACGCCACTCTTTTGTCCAGTCCGACAATCTCCCATGACACGGTCAGGATGGACGCACCAAGAAGCAGCAGGATTGTCTCAGATGCATAATTTGCAATGACATCTTTCATGTCTACCAGATTAAACAAGGCATTGACAATGATCGGCAAAAATGCCGTTACCGCATAGTCCAGTGCTTCGGTGATCCACCAGTATGCCATCCAGAGCACAGTTCCGATCGCCGCACGCGACTGGAACGTATCAAAGACGCCATGTGGCAGCAAATACAGACTTGCGATAAACAAAAGTGGGCCTATCACTTTATTGATCGTTTCCATTCTAAGATTTTTTTTCACATTCATCCTCCCAATCTTTCAGATATTCCTGTTCGTCTTTATGCCAATACATTACAGCGGTATCCCACTCTTCTTTCTGCTTTTCATTGAGTCTGTTCTTAAACTGATAATTCGTCTGTAAGTAGTCTGCCAGATATGAAGTTACCTTTTCTGCACCCGAAATATTTACATGACGATAATCATAAAAATCAACCTTATAATCAAGTGCAAGCGCACTCTTTACCTCTGCACTTCCCATATTCAGAAACGGATAGTGCTTCTCTTTCATATAAGCATCCAATGCGCACTCATAATTATATCGGTTTTCCGTATACACATAAGGGGTTGATACAAACAGAAGCTCTGTTCCGTATTTTTCAGCAGTCTGTACAATTTTATCAATATCATCTCTGGATTCCTGCGGTAAAGATACGGTCGCATACCTTGCATCCGGTGTCTTTTTCGGTTCTTCCTGCGCATTAGCCGTATATCTGAGCCTGAATCCTTTACATGGGCTTTTCCCCATACAAAGCCTTTCCAGCCAGTCATCTACCGGAATTTCAAAAATATTTTCATGATATTTTAATAGCGGAACCTGCCACTCCAGTTCATTGTTTTCCTCATCCGGGATCAGCAGTTCATGGATCAGTTTTGCCCTGGTCAGAGACTGTTTCATTCCCGATGTGACAATACTCAGGTAATAATTTTCCTTTTCTTCCCGTTCTTTTGCCTTTTTCGGATCCTGTACCAGATCCACAACTACCTGCCGCGTTTCCACGACAAACAAATCTACCTTTTGTGTTTTTATCGCTTCTTCCATGATGTAGGAACTGCTTTGATATTTTGGCAGGATTGTGAAATCATACAGGAGGTAAATCCCTGTTCCTCATAGGCCTGTGCAGGCACATAAAACCTGTAAATCGCACTGGAACCGATCATAACTGCATTCAGACTGTTTTTGTCTTCCGCATAAAAATACTGCCAGCCGTCAAAATCCTGTCCCTTAGGTCTGAAAAGCGGTCCGAGCAGATTGATGATCGTTGTCAACAAAAACAGAAAGATTAAAATGCCCGCCACCGTCTTCAGCACTTTTTTTCTTGTTGTACTCATTTTCGTTCCTCCGTTTAAAACTGCTCATAAATGAATGTCGCACCTGCACCTGCTCCGTACACACCAAAGCAGAGGATCAGCAGAACACCTGCAAGAAGCACCGCACCCCTGAAAATCACATTTCTGCTGCCCAGCCAGTCACGGATCGTTATATTGATCCCGCGGCGTTCCAGTATTTCCTGCGCGATCGAAACCGCAAGCAGAAGCAGCATGCAGACAAGTACAAAAGCCCATTCTTTCCTGCGCAGCACAAACAGTTTCATTGTATAAGCAGCCTGTGGTCTGCAAAAAGCAGATCCGATCATATAAAAGGAATCGGAAAGTCCGTTTCCGAGGAAGATCAGTCGTCCGATCAGACACAGGAAAAATGTCCGAATCATCTGAAATACCTGAAATGCCATATGATCAGTATTGATCTTTGCTTTTTCCATCAGATTTTTGATCGGCTGTTCAAACATGGCGGATAAACAGATCAGAATGCCATGGTAAACACCCCAGCCGATATAATTCCAGTTTGCTCCGTGCCAGACACCTGTCAGGATCCAGACACATAAAAATAGGCAGACAGGAAGCAATGTTTCTGCCCCATTCATTTCCAAACCGTTTTCTGCCCGCTGTGTTCAGTTTCAGAAACAGCGCAGAAGTAGAAACCGGATAAAATACATTTTCCCGGAAAAACTCACCGAGCGAAATATGCCAGCGTCTCCAAAACTCAGGCATATTGCGTGAAAAATACGGACGGCGGAAGTTTTCCTTTAAGCGGATTCCCAGGCATTCGGAAGATCCACGCACAATATCCATACAACCCGAAAAATCACAATAGATCTGAATAGAATAGACGACACCGACCAGTAAAAAGATCTGTCCGGAATAATCCGGTGCATTTTTTGATCACTGTAGTCACAAAAGGAGCTACGCGGTCTGCAATTACCAGCTTTTTGAAATAGCCCCAGATCATGAGCCAGATGCCTTTCCGGAACATATCATAGTCAAACCGGTGCTCTGCAAACATTTCCGTCCCGAGCGGATCATACCTGCCGATCGGTCCCTGTGTAATATGCGGAAAATACAGCACATACGTCAGATACTTCAGAAAATTCTTCTGTGCACTGATCTTGCCATGATACAGATCGACCAGATAGGCGATCATCATAAATGAATAAAAAGAAATACCGAGAGGTGCGATCAGCTTCCATGCGCTGATCTGTGTATGTACGGTATGCGATAGCAGAACATTCAGATTCTCAATCAGGAAGTCACTGCCCTTAAAAAGCACCAGAATACCGATCACAACGATCAGTCCTGCCACAAGCACCCGTTTTCTCTTATGCTTCATTTCATTTTTGATCTTTCGAGCAGCTTTCCGGTCCGCATCTTTGAGCAGTTCTTCCTGCTGATCCAGATTTTCTGCATCAGAAGCGAACAGCCATAGACAACCAGTGCTGTCAGTCCGACAACTGCCAGATAGGACACACCGGCACCGGCATAAAATACAATGCCTGCTGCCAGCAGAACAACCCACTGCCATTTCTTTGGTACAATATAGTAGACCATACATACGATCAATAAAAACAGCAAAAATGAATACGATACAACCGACATCTGTATCTTTCCTCCAACTCGTAATCAATAATAAATTCGGTCATAGGTATTTGTAAATACCGATACTTCCCGTAAAATCTAGCGTAGTATAAATATCCTACTTAAAACCAACTTAAATTTTGTCAGAATTGTTATAAAATATCCTTTACAGACGGATCTGAAAACAGATTTGCCCATCAGCCGGGCTGTATGCCGTTATTTTGCCTTTATGTAATTCCACTATGGCCTGTGCATTGGATAATCCGATTCCATGCCCGCCCGTAGTGGAGTTATGGAGCTGTCAGCCCGATAGATGCGCTCAAACAAATCCATATGTTTTCCTTTTTTCATGCAGGCTGCATAATTCCTTACTTCCAGCACAACATATTTTCCGTTTTTCTTTAAAACCGCGGAGATCTTAGTTCCATCATCTGCATACTTCACTGCATTATCCAATAATATAGAGAGGACACGTTCCAACATTGCCTCATCTCCAAATACGACCAGATTTTCCTGCAGATCCCAGTCCAATTTTTTCCGGTGTGTTTTTGCTACGGTTTCAAATTGCTCACAGGCTTCCAGCAAAAGTGCAGAAAGATCAATTTTCTGTTGCTCCGGCAATTCTTCTATTTCCTGCAGTTTGGCAAGCCCCACCAGTTCCTCTGTCAATTTTGTCAATCTCCTGATCTGATTTCTGATGCTTTTCGTCCACTCGGTTTCGCCACTTGTCAGTTCAATGACATCGGTATTGGCATCTATGATCGTCAGAGGCGTTTTGATCTCATGCCCTGCATTTGTAATAAACACTTTCTGTTTATCTACACTTTCCTGCACCGGTCTGACAACAGCCCTTGAAAAGAAATAAACCGGAAAAAAAGACTGCGATCAACTCTATGACTGCGCTGATCAGACTTACTTTCAAAATGTTATTGCATTCCCGCATCTTCCTCTTACAATTAACAAAAACGTAGATCAGATCGTCTCCTGAAGAAATTGCCTTGTACCGGCTATACTTTCCATAGCCGTCTTTTTTTCCTCTTCGATACAGGTCAAGTGCAATCTCCGAAGCACGCCGGGCATCTACCGTATTGGTATTTCTTGTATTCGTTTTGATCACTTTTCCATCCGCATCCAGTGTCACCGTAAAAAACCGGACACCGCTCAAAATAGCATCAATATCTTCTTTTTTGTATCCGTATCTTCCCGCATATATGTAGCTATCTTCCGTATCCTTCCGTCCATAGCTCCATTTCCAGTTTTTTTCTGTCTGTTGGATCACATCCAGATTTTCCAGTACAACCGACAGATTTTCCTCGATTTCCTGTCTGACACGCAGATAATTCAACAGATTTGTCAGACCTACGATCAGAAAGACCACAATACAGAAGGAAAGCATGGCAATTTTGATAAATCGTCTTTGTAGCTGCTTAATCATCGTCTTTCTCCAATGCAAAACCGATCCCCTTTGCCGTCCGGATGACCGTATGGGAATCAAGCTGTTTTAAAAATCCTGCGCAGTCTGGATATATAGGTCCAGACCACATTGTTTTCCACATTGCTTTCATAACCCCAGATTGCCTCAATAAACTGTTCGGCAGAGAGAACACATCTGGGATTCTTCAACAGCTTTTCCATCATCTGATATTCCTTGTTGGCAAGGTAGACCCATTCTCCATTGCAGCCAAGCTGAAAGGAAGTTGCGGAAAGCTCCAAATCTTCAAAATGCAGATTTGGCTCCATTACGTTTTCCCTGCGCCTTGTCATTGCACGTATGCGTGCCAGAAGTTCTTTTGTCGCAAACGGCTTTGTCAGATAATCATCTGCCCCACAGTCCAGCCCGTTCACCTTATCCTCCAGTGCCGATTTTGCCGACAGGATCAATACAGGAACCTGATTCCCCTGTGCCCTTATTTTTTTCAGGACAGAAATCCCGTCCAGTTTTGGCAGCATGATATCCAGGATCACACCATCATAATTTCCGTTTTCCAGATATACCACTGCCTGCTCACCATCATATACTTCATCCACAGAATAATGATTATAAGTCAGTACCGTCACAAGTGCCCTTGCCAGCTCCTTTTCATCTTCTACCAGTAATAATCTCATTTCCCGCCTCCTAAGGCTTTATGTTAGCACATTCGTTTTTACTTTAAAACAGTTACCTAAACAGAAGCTGAAATTTAAACATTTTTTAGTCAGTAAAAGCCGTGTCATGTTTTTTTGCCATGACACGGCTTTTTGTGGCATTATGTGTTGTTTTTACTTGAATGCCATCACTTTAACCTTTTTGTTAAGTCCTTTGTCCCTGAACAATTTCCTGTATTCCTTCAGTTTGCTCTTTGGCACCTTGATCACAGTCTTTTTTCTCATTCCCTTAAATGCGTTGTCCGCGACTGTTTTGCCTGTCAGTTTGGCAGACTTGATCGTCAGTGTTTTAAGCTTCGTACATCCGGAAAAAGCTTCTGTTCCAATATAACAGCAGTTTTTCGGAAGTGTCAGCTTTTTCAGTTTCTTGTTTCCTTTGAAAGCATAATCTGCAAGTTTTGTTACTTTATAATTTTTCCTGCCGATTTTTACTTTTGAAGGTACTGTCAGCGTTGTTTTGGTTTTCTTTGCCCCTGTATAGCTGACTTCCTTCTTATTTAACATTGTAACACCCGATCCATCCTTCCTGCGGATCATAACCGGTGCTGCGCTCGGCTTCTGGCTCGGTGCTGCGCTTGGCTGCTGGCTTGGTGCTGCGCTCGGCTTCGGTGCAAGCTTCGGAATAACAAGTTCTGCATCTGTTACAGGCTTTGTCAATGCCTCATCTGCAAACTTACCGTCACAATTTGCACAAGTATAATATTCCTTTACACCAGTCTCTTTTTCCGTGGCATCCTTCTGCGGTACATGACTCTTAAATGTATGTCCTGTCTTTGTCGTCTTTACATAATAAGTATCCGTATAAGTCTGCTCATCCCAGACCACCTTTGCCGTATATGGAATCACGCCATCTGCCTCACAGGCTGCTGTATTCTTACCCTCCTCTACCATAGCAGGAATAAGTTGCTCATAAGTACAGTTATCATTACTACAGTGGATTGGCAGCATAGCAGTTACCGTCCGCTTACCATCTGTGCCTGTCGATTCGGTAAATTCCAGTCTGCCGCCTGCAAGTGCATGACCATATGCAGGAAGTTTAACCGTCTTTTCGGTTTTGCCGATTTCTTTTCCGTTTTCTTCTAAAACAGCCTTGTATACCTGTTTGCCATTCTGCATACAGGTACGCTCCTGCAATACCTCTTTTGCAACGTTCATTTTCTCGAAAAATAACTTACCACATCCCTCACACTTATACCGCAGATCGCAGCTGTTATCTGTATTCCAGCGATATCCTTCCACACTGCCGATGCTATGTGCCACCGTTTCTCCGTCTTCAAATACAGTATTCAGATTCAGTTTATGACATTTTGAACAGATTGCATAATAAGCTGCTTTTTTTGTACAGGTCGCTTCACTTTTCAGTTGAATATCCGGTACGATCACAGCATTTACATACTCATGCTTTTCTGTTTTCTGCTCTCCTGAAATATTACATCCACATATATTACAGATAGTTGCTTCATAATCTGTCAAAATACAATCATTTGCTGATACGGACTCTTTGCGTGTATTAGTCTCCGGCAATAACCTGATCTCGGATAACTGCATGATACCATCACTGTTCTCATGCGGTCCCTCGATTTCCAGTTTAAAATAGCGGTATTTTTCTGCAGGCTTTGTCATAGAAAACCAATATTCTTTATAGTTTATATCCTCCATCTTCGTATCGTTCTCAACAGAAGCTATTTCGATCCAGCCATCCGTCAATCTGGAGGGTGCAGTATCCGCATTCATAGCATATAATTTCCAGGATTTCGGATTTCTACCCGGATTACTCCGATTGTCATTTGCTGTAGCCAGAATATATTCTTCCGGTGCAATACCTACCGATGTTTCAAAGATCACATATGCATTTTTACAATCATGCAGACACCATTTCGTGGTCCTTTTATGATCAAACAGGTTATCATAGTTTTCTTTCGCATTCTCCGCTGAATCATTAGCAGGTGTACCATCCAGCGCCGTTATGGTGATCTTATGATCGCAAAAATCCTTCTTACCGCAGCCCGGATTTTGACATACCCTTACTCCTTTTCCGGATATATTCAGCTCCCAGCTTCCATACTTGTGACCGGTTGCAGGAACACTTTCTACTGTTTTGTCTGTATAGGTTTTACCATCCCTGATCACCGTTGCCGTATAAATGATCTTTCCGTCATTTTCACAGTCAGGTTCGATTTTTTCCACTGTTACCTCTGCATCTTTTATATCCGGTTCCTTACAGTTTTCACAGCGGAAAACGCCGCAGGCTTTTACAGATCCTTCTTCCTGATCCCAGTACATTTTAACATATTGATATTTGTGTTTTTCCGCAGGGACAACCGTTCCTTCCGCATTCCCATAATGCATCTCCTGCGTTTCACTGTCCTGTTTTCCATATACAATTGCATGCCCTTCTGCTTCCGTTACAGGACACAGGTCTGCCCCGATCGTCTGATACCAGACCGGCTCTTTTGTATTACCCTGATTTAACATATAACATAACGCGCCATTTTTGATCTGTTCTTCTGTCACGCCCGTCAGTCCCTGCTGTTCTGCACACTGCTCTGCCGTATAATAGCAGTTATCCGTCTGTAATGCGCCTCCGACCGTCAGATAGTCATCAAGATTTCCATTGGTTGCATCTCTCACTACGCTGTAATCATAACAGTTGGTCAATGTTCCTTTTTTATTTCCTTCGCCTGCATTCCGCGCCTCCGCAAAGGCAAGGCCATATATATAATTCTACTATCACCGGTTATACCGCGTCTGCTCTCTCCACTGGCATAACTGTTACTTATCTCCATTCCATCCGCATTCCGTGATTCATTGGCTATGAAAGATGCAATCGTATATCTCGATCCTACATCTATAAAACCTGTTACATGACTGCGCTCAATTACAGCTCTGCCACTATCTATATATCCGATCAAACCTCCTATATAACTTATTTGTTTGCTGTCACCGCCGCCTTCTGCAGTCACTGTCCCATTCATACTGCTATCGCTGATCTGCACACTTCCACTCGTCCGTCCAATGAATCCACCTGCATATATATTTTTCCCTGATACACGGATATTCACATCAGATCTGCAGTTGCTGATTACGGTCTGTCTCCATGTATAACCGGCAAGACCACCGACTATGATACTTTCTTCTATCTCCATACTGCCATCGACAGTCAGATTTTTGACCGTTCCGTTCAGATTCTGAAACAGACCGGCGAAAGAGTTCCCACGCGTTTCATCCTCTGTCAGGGCAAGCGTGATCGTATGGTTTTGCCCATCCAGACTTCCCTCAAAATTCTCCAGCATAAAGTCCACTGTGATATCCTGTGTCAGCTTCAAGTCTGCTGCACATACATCCTCTCCATCTATGCGTCCATATTTTGATAATAATGCATAGGTCTTCAGACTTTCTGCAGAATCGATCAGATATTCCAGACGATCTGTATCATCTCCACACTGCAAAGCCAACAAAGTCATGGGTTCGTTGATCACAACCTTTTCTTTCCCCGCTCTGCAGTCATAGGTATCTTTATAGAACCATCCTGATATGTCTCAATATAGCAATAACCCTCCGGCAGAGAAGATCCTTTCGGAAATTGTTTTACTTCCCCATTGATCGTCACATCAATCCCATAAGCAGTATCCGGCAGAAGCTGTACTGTCATATCATGTGTCACATTTCTGCCATCAAAGCTCTCTCCGGTTTCTTTGACCACATACTGCATCTGTGCTTCCTGATTGGAAGGCCAAAGTTCCACGTTGCCACCCGGCACACAATATCCCCTGCCTACTTCATATCCATCTTCCTCATAAATGACTGTACAATGCTCCTACATGGGAGCAACCGGCCGATATGTCAGCGTTGCTATGTAATAATGATAACTGTATAAAATTCCGCCATCAAACAATAACTCCATTGCTTTTACTTTTTTCGGGTTTACCGCTATAAGCATCAGGTCACAGGTTCCCTGTATACCCAGTCCGCTTACATCGTATTTTTTTGTCCCTCGATCCATACACTTTCCAGATCCAGATTCTGTGAAAACATTGTAAATCCCATCCGGTCCCATTCGTTTTCGAATAGTCCTGTTGCTCAAAACTACAATTAAATACAAGAGCATTTTCAATTTTAATAACGGTTGTGGTGACCCACTGTATATTAAAAAAATCCTTCTTCAAATGTAATACTGCTGCCTTCATCGCCCCAGACCGAGCGCGAAGCACGATTTTTTCCCTGCATTGCTGCTTTTCCCTGCAGAATCACCTTTGTATCACTGCCAATGACCAAAGGGGTATGCTCATCCTGTATATTTACATAGTCAGAGCCATACACAGGCATCACCCTTTGCGATGTTCCTGACGCCTGTACGCTTGGTACCATACCGGCAGCATCTGCCTGTGTCTGCGCACCTTCCGCCTGTACCGACACCGGTGCTTCCGTTGCCCCTGACGGCGCTTCTGTTGCCCCTGACGGTGCTTCTGTTGTCGACGGCGGCGCTCCTGTTTCCCCTGACGGTGCAGGAGATCCATTATATGTATTACAGATCACTACATCATCCAGAATAAGCCTTACATCATCCAACCCACTTTCTACATTGATATAAAAATTATATCCTGTTTCCGCATTGCTTCCTGTCAGACGATAAGTACCATTTTTTTCAATGGTTATCTGCTGATAACCTGTATCCGCAGCATTGCTGAAAGACCATCCGTCTGCTTCATCCGGCGTCCCTGTCGTGATATCACAAGTTGGTATCTCCTGTGTGATTCCCGGTTCTGATACTGTCGCAGCATCCTCTCCATTTTTTGTTTCCGTCTCGCCTGCCTGCGCAGATACATCCACTGTTGTCACTTCTTCTGCGGATACCTGTATGACCGGCGTCAGCGACTGTACTGCCATGACCAGCATACATAGATATGCCTGCAGTTGTTTTCTGATTCTCCTATTTTCTTTCATTCTCTTTCTCCTTTACACATTTTTCTATCTGAATTTCTTTTATCTTTTATATAAGCCGCCGCTTTCTCGCTTCGGCGATCGCTGCTGCCTTTCCGTTGACGCCCAGCTTTCTGTAATTCTCCCTGCAATGATATTTGACTGTGCTGACACTGATATGCAGTTCTTCCGCAATCACTTCGTTGGAACACCCCAGTGCCTGCAGTTTCAGAATCTGAAGTGCCTTATCCTCAATCGGCTCTTCCAGCTTTCCCTGAAAACTCATATAGCCGGGATACTGCTTTGCCATCTTCTCCGTTTCCGCGAACAGCCGTTTTTTATAACTGTTATCCCGGAATGCCCAGTTTTTAACCTTCAACAGCCTGTATACCATACCAGCTTCCTGTGAGATGACTCTGGTGAATCCATAGCTTTCTGCCCAACTGAGCAATTTCTGAAAATGATCTTCCCACGGCAGTCCCAGTTCCTTTTGCAGGAGCACATCTAAGAGCTCACATTCCATCTGGATATATGTCCTGCCATATATCCGGGCATAATACAGCAGTTTCTGCAGCAGTGCATTTGCCGCATCATATCGTTTCATTGCCAGATAAATATGTACTTTTGTCAGGTAACGATACCGCTCCATGCAGTAAAATTCCTGATTCTCATCCGGTGCCTGCAAAAGCCATGCATCTACCTCCGTCTTCTGTTCGGTATACATGGCAATCTGACAGAGCATATTTTCAATATTCCATACGATCTTTTGTTTTTCCTCTGCGGCCGCCCGTTCCCGAAAAGACACCAACAGTTCTCTTGCATCCTCTGGATGTCCGTTATATAAATGCAGTCTTGCCATCAGCCCTGCTCCTACATAACTCTGCTCCAGTCTGCCCGCCGCATCCGCCTTCATCTGTCCTTTCGCAATGAGCCGCATGACCTCGTAGTCATCCAGTCCTTTTTCAAAGCTGCTTTCCGCCAGTGCCAGCTCCACCAGACCCTCCCCTGCTTTTCCAAGTACAAGCGGGATGATCTTCCCTAAGGTATTTGCCAGTTCTTTATCACGTCTGCTCCATTCACAGAAATCTTTACCACCGTTCATCATCGTCGGTGCATTGGATGTAATGGAAAATTCGGGCAGTGAAATTTCACGGTTCATAAGCAGAGCTGCTGACTTTTTGATCAGGTCTGCAATATTGCTGCTTCCACGATGTGGAAGGGCAATATCCAGATATGCCAGATAGCTTTTTGCAAGCCTTTTTGTCTTTCCCTCTGCCATGCGTTCTTTTTCCTGCAAAACGCTGTACCAGTATTCACTTTTTTCCACATCCAGACGAAGTGACTGGATCATGCAAAGCCCAGCGATCAGCTCCACTCTGCCTTTCACTGCCGTCTCATCCATTTCCAGATAATATTTTCTGAGTTCATAAATATAGGTGATCGACGGATTATATTTTGCATTCTCGATCAGTATTTCACTGATCTGCCCGACATGTCGGCACTTTTGGAACATCTCCAGTGCCTGCATGACCTGCCCATGCATTCGATAGTACAGCCCTGCATTGTAATACAGCGCATAAATCTGCTCCTGCGTCATCTTTAGATAACGTCTGCGTTCCATACTCTGTACTACACTTTCTTCAAGTCGATAAGTATCTTTTTCTATCGTCACAAAATTGCCAATGCTCATCGCTTCTTCCAAATAATAGCGTGCTCTTGCACTGCCGGAGATCTCTGTGGCAAGTTCCAGTGTAAACTCCTGTACAATACTGACCTTCATGATAAAATCGATCAGTTCTTCATCCCATTTCTGGTAAACTTCCCTGTCCACATAGTCCCAAAATACCAACCTGGAACGCTCAAACAGATCAGCATCAAACACATCCTGCCCCTCTCCGGATCGTCCTTCGATCAGCGCCTGATCGCACAAAAGGCGGATTGCAAGTCCATGCCCTCTGCAATAAGATTCTATAAACCGGATGTCATCGGGTCCGCACTCCCTATCCTTTCTTTCCTTTAAGTATTTCCGTATTTCATCTTCTTCGGAAAGCGCCAGATCTGTTTCGGTGATCGTACAGAAATTCCGATATTTCAGATAAGCACTGAGCAGCCAGCCCGGACATTTGGATCTGGAAATAAAGATCAGCCATAGATCCGGCTGTCTGATCAGCTCCAGAAGACGTTCTTTGACAAACATATCCTCCAGGAACTGCAGATTGTCTACCACCAGTATCGACTGCGCATGTAAGGTCTCAAGACAGGCAAGGGGTGATGTTGCCGCATCAAAGTATATGTACTTCTTTTTCTCCAAAAACTGCTCGACAAGCGCAGTTTTTTCCATAGCCGACCATTCCGTAAATATAAACCGGCTGTTTTTCCGTATATGCTTTTTCGCAGTTTTGCCTTCGCCCGTTCGGGAAAAACATAAAACCCATCTCGTTCTTCCAACATACGCAGTCTTAACCCCTTTTACACAATTCAGCTATGCACAGCGATTCTCACTGATACATAATTTTATTTATTTTAACAAAAAATATTCCCACATGGAACTAACCAAAAGGATAGTTTTGGTAAATTCCATGTGGGAAATCATAAAATTAACTATTATCTATTCTGTGACACGTCCAAACCATGTCCGGATAATACCATACGGTGTCTTCGGTGTCAGTAAGCTTACAATCACTGCGATCAGTGTTGAGAGCAGCGTTGCCATAATGCAGGCATTAAAGCCCAGTGAGATCGCCAGAATTCCTTTATCGATCAGGAAATACAGCAGGATACCACTCACGATTCCCGCAACAGCACCGTATTCGTTTGCCCTTTTCCAGAAAAGTCCAAGCAGAACTACATGGAAGAAGACTACTGTCAGACCGCCCGTTGCGTAGGTGATGAGCTGTGCCAGAAGCTGTGGCGGATTACTTGCCAAGAGGAAGATCACAATGGATACGACAAGGATTGCCGCCACATTCAATTTTCTGATCGTTTCCGGCTTTGCATCTTTAACAAAAAATATTTTTATAAAGATCACTGACAACAGTTCCTGCAAGAGATACGATCATGCCACCCATAGAGGACTGTACTGCACCGCTCACGCCTGCCAGCACCAGTCCCGCTGCCCATGCGGGCATGACCTTGACGGCAAGTGTCGGGATCGCAAGATCTGCGGTTGCAAGTGTACCTTCCGCAAAACTGTATTTTGTAATAAAGCAGAGTCCGTTTAAACCGAGCAGCCAGATTGCTACAACTGCCGTTCCGATCTTCAACGCTCTGTGCAATGTTTTTGTATCCTTATAGGTCAGTGCGGTCATTGTCACATGTGGCAGTGTAAAGGTTGTGATGCCCCAGAGGATCGCATAAGATATCGTCGTCTGCAGGGCATTGGCATCCGGCTTGAACCAGTCCGGATCTGTCTGCATCAGCGACTGGATCGTCTGTGTGTAGGACAGACCTGTGCTGTTTACACCCATGATAAATAACAGCAGAACTGATATTGTCATGACGATTCCCTGAATGACCATGGCACTTGCCACGCCTTTGATACCACCTGTCAGTGCTGCAATAATAACAAGTGCGGTAAAGATCGCAAGTCCGATCCGATAGTCCTGTCCGGTCAGGATCTGGAAGATCCGTCCGCCGCCTGTGATCGTGGAAACAGCAAAGCCGCCCAGAAAGAATAAGGTGGAAACGCCGCATAAAATGCCGACTGCTTTGCTGTTATTATAGCGGTTCATAAACAGCTCGATAAATGTCTGGGAATTTGTCCTTCTGGCTACGATACCGACGCGTTTCCCCAAAGTCCAAGCACCATCAGATTGGATCCGATGGAGAAAAAGCAGCAGACCATCCAGGTTGCCCCATATGTATAGGTAAAGCCCGGAACACCCATGAACACGCCAGCGCCCGCAACACCTGCGGACACCATCATTGCGGTAATGATAATACCGCCGCTTCTGCCGCCCGTATAAAATTTAGACAGGTAATCGCCCTTTCCCTTCTGCATTGCCTTCCTTGTCACAAGACTATATAAAAGAAGTGCTGCTGTATACAGGGCAAATACTACAATAATGACCGTTCTTTGTTTTGTACTCAGATCCATTTTGCCTTCCTCCTACTGATTCTGTTTTTTATGAAGTTCACCATCCGGTGTGATATCCATATCCTGATAAACAAATGTTGCCAGAATGATAACCATGACCACAAAGCCGATGATGAGACCAATCTCCAAAAAGATCCAGAGAGGAAATCCGAGTACGGTAACACTGCTGCCTGAAAGCAGAAGCAGATTGGCTATCATCAGTGCTGCAAAGCAGATATAACAGACCATCGTGATCCAGAATTCTTTCGTTGTCTGTGTGATCCGCGGATCATTTTCAATGTCTTTCAGGTCATAGTCTCTGCTGTCTGCATCAATGGCCTGTGTCTTTGCTGTCTTACTCATGATAGATAGCGCTCCTTTCTGTTTTTCATAATATTATTTTCTTTAAAGTTGGCTGTTTTATCGATATATATTGGTGGATAAATATTTGAATGCATTATCCGCACAGATCGCTACGATCGTTTTTCCTTCTGCCTCCGGCCGTTTTGCGACAAGAGAAGATGCATAGATCGCCGCTGCTGCGGACTGCCCTAAAAAGATACCGTCAGACTTTACAAGCTGTCTGCCTGTTTCATAGGCATCATCCGCACTGACTTCCAGACATTCATCATAGCTGACACCAAATTCTTTGAAATAAAGGATTTCTTTTTCCTTTGGTACGTTGTCAAATACTAAAACGCCGTCGATCGTATTACGCTCCGGGAAGTTTGGATCCTTTAAGGAATCTTTGGCAGGCTGTACGCCGATGATCTTCAGATCCGGATTTTTCTCTTTCAGATATTTTCCAATACCGACGATCGATCCGCCGGTTCCTGCCAAAAGCACCAGATAATCCACTTTGCCTTCTGTTGCCTCCCAGATCTCCGGTCCTGTCGTACGGTAATGTGCCAGCGGATTTTCCGGGTTTCTTCCCTGATTGATATAGTAATAGCCATGGGCATCCGCATACTGCTGGATCAGATTATAAAACTTCTCAAATACAAGCCCCTCTTCTTTGATCAGCTCCACAACGCCCGGAATATCCTTAAATTCCAAAAACGTGCAGCCATATGCCTTCAGTATCTGCGTCCGTTCTGCGGAAACGCCGGGCTGCAGGACAACCGCAAATTTATAACCAAGTGCATTGGCATAAGCCGCCAGCGCAATTCCCGTATTCCCGCTTGTGAAATCGATGATCGTATCACCCGGTTTGATCTTCCCTTTCTTTTGCGCATCCAGATCATGGAAAGTGCTGCACGATCCTTCACAGAACCGGATGGATTAAAATATTCCAGCTTTGCCAATACTCTTGCATGCAGGTCATGCTGCTTTTCATAATTTCCAAGCTCTACGAGCGGTGTATTGCCGACCAGCTCTGCAATTGAACTGTAGATTTTATGTTCACTCATTTTTCTTTCTTCCTTCCTGATTCTACCTGAATCTGCAACGATTCAGAACCCCATTCGCCATATAAATCCATAAAAGCGTGCCCATAAATGGGCAGCATATTACGGATTTTCATGGCTTTAAATCGTTGCAAAGTGTGCATATTCAAATAACTGCGTCAGCCTGATCCGGTGATCTGTTGCATATAAGCTGAGAAGTGCGGATGCACAGCCTGCGGATCCGACATACAGTCCTGCATAGCTGACTACTTTATCCGGTATGGTTCTTGTCCATGCGCCGTACCATTTTCTCTGATCCGGTGCTTCATCACTGACAGAAGAATCGGAAAGCAGCACCTTGGCAGTTCTCTTCGCATATTCCAAAAACTCTTCATCCTTTGTAAATTCATACGCATGTACAAAATGCTCTAAAATACCGGCTGTTCCGCAGCACTGGCACTGTGCGTTCCAGAATCCCCATGAGAATCTTTCCGGAGCGCCTGCACGGATCGTACCTCTGGAGATTCTCTTGAACCAATCGAGGTATTCCTGCTCTCCCGTGATTTCATACAGGATACGGAACAGAAGCGTATGTCCCGCCGGTCCGTGACAGGTGCTTAAATAGAACTTATCATTGGTCGGTCCTGTGACAGGGTGATCCTGATAAGGAATAAGCACTGCATTTTCATCACCGACAGCAATACCCTGCAGATATTTTGCGCCTTCTTTTGCCAGTTCCAGATATTTTTCATTCTTTGTTGCTTTATAAATAACTGCAAACATCCATGCAGTTCCGGCCGTTCCATGTGAAAAGCCCGGAAATGTCGTGTCTTTTTCAAATCCGATCAGTGTCAGATCCAGAAGTTTCCAGAATTTACCGCCGTTTGGCGCATCCAGCGCATCCTTTGCGATATAATCTGCCGCTTTGGAAGCTGCATCCAGATATTTCTGACCGCCGAAATGCTCATATACCTGCACCAGGAAAAATACAAAACCACCGTCTGCCACAACATCTTCCTCATTGCTCCAGTGCAGTCCGTCTTCCGTATACTTTCCTGCTTCCAGCAGATCATCCGCCACCTTCAGCACATAAGCTTTGTACTTTTCTTCTTTTGTTACCTGATAAATATCATCCAGAAACAATGCCTGTCCCATCGGTCCGTTGGAATAACCGATCGCCCAGCCCGGTACCGGGATCACGCCGCCGATATCGGAGGTCAGTGTCTTTTCATACCAGCCGGCATCTGTCTTGACAGAAATAATATGATCTGCTGCTGCCTTTGCTTCCTCCAGATACTGTTCGTCCCCCGTTGCTTCATATAAACGAAGGTAAAAAATACCAATACCGGCAGAACCGGAATAAATATTGGTCGGCCCAAACAGCATGATGTCTCTGCCGAAACCATTCTGATCATCCGGATAATTTTTCCAGATCTTTCCATGCTCTGTTTTTACCTCCAGTGTCTTCAACCAGTTTGCGGTTTCAACCGCCCCTCTTAAATAATCCTCATCGGTAAATTGTTTAAAAACTCTTGGTATATATTGGATCATCGCTGTTCTCCTTTTCTCTCTGCTTTATCATATTTCCTATCATTTCGATAGGTTTACTTGTCATGAGCCAATACTACCATAATGATGCCCTTTTTGTATAATCAAAAAAAATTATAGTGGCTTATAGGAAAAACCTATAGCCACTATAATTTCTATCCGATCGTCTGTATGATATGACTGCCTTTTTCCGTTTCTTCCACACGCAGTTTTGTCGGAATACGCTCCTGCAGAAGCTGCACATGGGATATGATCCCTACAAGGCCGTTTGCCTGCTGGATACTGCCAAGGATCTGCATGGCATCCGTAATGGAATCTTCATCAAGCGAACCAAATCCCTCATCAATAAACAGTGCTTCTATCCGGATTCCACTCTTTTGCGCGATCGTTGACATCCCGATCGACAGGGCAAGCGAAGCCAGAAATTTTTCGCCGCCTGAAAGAGTACTGACAAACCGTCCCTCATGTTCCTCGCTGTTTTTATCGTATACTTTCAGTTCCAGACCTCTTTTATTACTGCCCTGTGCCTTTTCATCCGATCTGAATAACCGGTATCTGCCGCCGTGCACCATGGAGAGCATTCGGTTAGCCGCTGCTATCACAGAAGAGAACAAAATGCCCAGCACATATCTCTGCAGTCCGGTTCCGGCGTCTCCGCGCAGCTTTTGGCAAATGCCAGATCCTGCTCTGCCTCCAGCAGCTTTTCTTCAAGTCCCTCTCCTGCCAGTGCAAGTTTTTCCGCCTTCTGTGACAGTCTCCGGATCGTTTCGGACAACACTGCTGTTTCCTTTGCATAAGTTTCCTGCAGCTTCTCCAGCCGTGCCAGTTCTGTTTTACAGGCTTCCTCATCCGGCTCCTGCTGCCTGCCAAGCTCCTCCTGCAGACGCATTACCTGTTCCTCTGCTGCCTTTTTACCCGCATCATAATCCGCGATCTGCCGCCGCATACCTTCCAGCTCCTTCTCGCCCATCAGCAGCTGTTCCGCCTCTTTGATATCAGCAAATCCATGTTCCGAAAGCCCCTTTGCCACCGCCTGCATAGCTGCTTCCTGTTTCTTTTGTGTCAATTCTTCCTCCTGACGCGCAAGCTCCGCTTTTGCCGCCGTCTCCGCTACGGTGTTGTTTGCCTGTTCCAGCATCTTTGTCAGGCTCTGCAGCTTCTCCGTATCCTTCCCGATCTCATCGGTCAGTTGCTGCAGATTCTTTGCAGCTCTGCAAGCGATCCTATCTCCGGATCAGATTGTTTTGCATTTCCGCCAGTCTTGTATAGGCAGTTTTTCTTTAGCAAGCTGCAGTTCCTGTGCCAGTCTCTGCTTTTCCTCATACTTCTTTTTGCCTGCTCCTGCTTTTGCATCGTCTGCTGCAGCTTCTGATAAACAGCTTCCGCTTCGGCTCTTTTTTCTTCTACGTGCTCTTTGGACGTATCTGCCTCTGTCCTCACTGCCTTCTGCGGATGCTC